>Ga0265296_1003983_pt1 | contig 13179 bp, 14 predicted proteins | sample MunlanPumphouse1_FD_189073 | JGI IMG/M metagenome (GOLD analysis project Ga0265296, IMG submission 189073) | Groundwater microbial communities from a municipal landfill in Southern Ontario, Canada - Pumphouse #1 | ecosystem: Environmental > Aquatic > Deep subsurface > Groundwater | place... | reverse complement strand
CGGTTGTCGAAGAGAACGGCGTCTTCCTCTCCAATTATGTCTGCATGCAGCCCGTGAAAAAGATCCAGATGTACCCCACGGCAACCCTGAAAGGAGCAAACTCGGTTGCCCGGTTCAGCAGTGTTGTCATTGCAACTCCCGGTTCGTATATGGACCTTGGCTCCCGTGCGATCCTTGAAGGTCCCGGTTCCAGTGCCGAACTGGTCACCCGTGCCATCACGAAAGGCGGCACCATCATGTCCCGGGGTCACATCAACGGAAAAACTGCTGGCACCCGGGGGCACCTTGAATGCAAGGGACTCATCCTCAAGGACGGGATCATCTATGCGGTTCCGGAGATCGAGGGATCGGTTGTCGGGACCGAACTCTCGCATGAAGCAGCGGTAGGAAAACTTGCCCAGGAGGAGATCGAGTACCTCATGGCACGGGGACTTGATGAGGATGAGGCCACAGCAACGATCATCCGCGGGTTCCTCGATGTCAAGATCTCCGGTCTTCCGGAGGCCCTGCAAAAACAGATCGATGCTTCGATTGATGAAGCGGAAAAAACCGGGTTCTGAACGGATCATTTATGAATACCTACCCCCGGGATGACGAGCGCTGCCAAATGGTGGAGCACCAGATCCGGTCCCGGGGCATCACGAATCCCCGGGTACTCGGGGCAATGCGGGAGATCCCCCGCCACCTCTTTATTCCCCCACCGTATGACCAATCAGCATACGAGGACACCCCGCTCCCCATCGGGAACGGCCAGACCATCTCACAACCCTATATCGTGGCTCTCATGACCGAACTGCTTGACCCCCAACCTACCGATCACGTCCTTGAGATCGGGGCCGGAAGCGGTTATCAGGCCGCGATCCTCTCGTTGCTCGTGCAGCAGGTAACAACGATCGAGCGTATTCCTGATGTAGCGGATCTGGCAAGGAGGAACCTTGCCAAACTCGGACTGAAGAACACAAGTATCATTGTCGGAGACGGGACACGGGGATACCCGGACAATGCCCCTTACAATGGGATCATGATCACCGCAGCAACACCGGAAATTCCAAAGCCGCTTATCGATCAACTCGCAATCGGAGGGGTGTTGGTTGCACCGGTGGGCGACCGGGAGATTCAGGAACTGGTGACCGTGACAAAAAAGGAGAACGGGATTGTTCGTTCCGCTCACGGGGGGGTCCGGTTTGTTCCCCTTATAGGGGAATACGGATGGGCTGATACCTGATGACAATTATCGATATATCCCGACCACTGGGTGAGGGTTCTCTTGCTTATCCTGGCGATACAGCCCCGCATTTTATCCAGAGTGATGCCGGCCTGTACCTGGTCTCCGACATCCGGATGAGCAGTCACTCCGGGACGCATATCGATGCACCGGTCCATTACCTGAAGACCGGCCTGACTATTGATGAACTCCCGCTCCCGCACCTGATCGGACCGTGCCGCGTGCTGGATGTTACCGGAGCCGGGCCTCTGATTGATGCTTCGCACCTGAACGGCAGGACCGGGGGGGCTGAACGTATCCTGCTCAGGACCGCATCATCGGGATGCGTTTCCTTTCAACAGGATTATCCCTCGCTGACGCTTGATGCGGCAGAGTACCTCACATCAACCGGGACACTCTGTATCGGCATCGATTCGTTCTCCATTGAGAAATTTGACTGCGATGGATCCGTGCACCGTGAACTGCTCAGCCACGGATGTCTCATCATCGAACTGCTCGATCTCTCGCACGTTCCGGAAGGAGATTATACACTTATTGCGCTTCCACTCCGGCTCGCAGGTCTCGATGGGGCCCCTGCCCGGGTAATTCTTCTGGACCGCGATGGATGTGAATGATGGATATTGTCGTTGAGTCCGTAAAAAAGATCGAGCAACTTGCTGAACACAGCGGCTGTACTGATGCCGGTGTCCTCCTGGATGTGAATTCGGATACCCTGATCTGCCAGTTCGAGCAGGGAGCCGCCATGTCGGCAGCATTCGGGGGAAGAAGTGCGGTGTTCACCACCTTTGATCCCCTGCGTGCACGCACGAAGATCTCGTTCATGTTCGGGGCACTACTGGACACCCCGGCGTCCCGGGGCGCCGCTGTTGCCATTATCAACGCCGTTCTGGGATTCCTCTGCATGTCCCGGGTTCTTCACTCCTGCCCGGCAACATCCCATACGGACTGCCGTGAGGAGTTAGTACGGAATCTTGCCGGAAAACGACTCTTCTGTATCGGTTCGATGGGGAGAGGCGGATCCGGAGTATTTTCGAGCATTGCCGGAAATCCCTCCGAAGCAGAGATCATCCTCATCAGCGGTGACGGGCTTATCGCTGAAGGAACCGGGGATATTATAGAGACTTACAAAAATGAAAAGCGGATCATCTGCATTGGTCCTTCAACTGCGGGAGTTGCCCGTCTCTCTGAGATAGAACACTGGTGCCCCTATGGAAGGAGCTGCCTTGATTGATCTTCCGTATTTTTCGGGTGTCCGGGACTTACTCACCTCCTGAAAAATAACTGCCTGAAAAACGCCCGGTTTGCCAATCGGAGCCCATTTTAAAAGACCACTTTTTTGATACTCGCGTTTTTTGGCGGATTATAGAGTACTGGTTTTGAAATGAGGTCACATTATCGTTATTTTACCTATTTGAGGGTCATTTCTGCCCCTAAAAAACGTCTAAATATTGCCTATTGGATGAGCGACTACTGCCAAAACGGTAGTAGGAGCTTGAGAAAAAGGCCGGCGGCCTTTTTCGAATCAACGATGAACTGGAATCCTGTAGAAAAGGCTGGCCGGGGAAATGGCGGGGGTCGGGTCCGGGGCCCATCGATCGAAAATCTAAGGATTACTTTTCCATTCTCAAGTCTGATGATTTTTTAAAATTCACCAGAAAACAGAAGCAAACTCTTTTGGATTGCCACCAAATAGGGTACCATGCTTTTCGGATCTTCCGGCATACGAAGGAAATTCGACCAGACTCTCATAGATACGGCACTTAAGGTGGGAAACGTACTCGCTTCCGGCTCTTCAGATGTCCTGATCGGCATGGACACCCGGACGACCAGTCCCCTTCTTTCCCATCTGGTCATTTCCGGGATCCTGAGCCGGGGGGGGACTGCACACTTCGCCGGTATTGTTCCGACACCCACCGTAGCCTTCAATACGCGATCTGTGAAGGCGGGATGCATGATCACCGCATCCCATAATCCCGAAGAATATAATGGGCTGAAACTCTTCAACCCGGACGGGTCATCGTTCACGCAGGAGCAGCAGCGGGATACGGAAGAACGGCTCACGAACCGGGACTACAGTGACTGGAAGCACCTGGGAAAAGAATGCACCATCGATGCCGTGACCCCCCATAAAAAAGCAATACTCGAAAAGGTACATATCAATCCGGAGCTCAGCGTGATCCTTGACTGCGGGAACGGGGCCGGCTGTACGCTCACCCCATCACTCATGGCAGACGCAGGAGTCCGTCCGGTAACCCTCAACTGCAACCCATCGGGACATTTCGCACGCCCGTCAGAACCACTCCCGGAACATCTCGGATATCTCGGGGATATGGTCAGGAAGACCGGGGCTGACTGTGCGGTTGTTCATGACGGGGATGCCGATCGCATGATGGCTTTTGACAACAAGGGCCGGTTTATTGATGGAGATCATCTCCTCATGCTCTTTGCAAAATATACCGGTGCAAAACGGGTTGTCACCACCTGTGATGCTTCCATGATCATCGATGATATCGCAGAAGTCCGCCGGACACCTGTTGGCGATGCCTATGTGTCAGAGGAACTGATCACCTGGGGGGATTTCGGAGGGGAGCCCTCCGGCGCCTGGATATTCCCGCAGATCTCCCTCTGTCCTGATGGCCCGTTTGCTGCAGCTCTGTTCTGTGAGATCGCTTCGGAATGGGATATTGCCAAGGAGATTGATGCAATGCCAACGTATCCGATCCTTCGGGAATCGATCCACTCTGGTTCGGCACGTGAGATACTCATCGGACTTGGGGCATCCAGTCCCACAGATGGAATCCGTATCACTGACGAGGGAGGGTGGTGCCTTGTCAGAGCCAGCGGTACTGAACCGAAGATCCGGTTTACTGCAGAGGGAATCACGCTGGAAAAAGCGAAGGCCATACTTGCCAAAGGCAGAGATCTTGTTCGAACAGGGAAAACTGCTTAAAGGTTGTAAGGAGAGGTGTACTTATGGAATGCGTCGTTCTCGCAGCCGGGGAGGGGAAGCGTATGCGTCCCCTGACTGCGAAGCGCCCCAAAGTAATGCTCCCGCTCGCCAACCGGCCGATGATGGAGCATCTGGTCCTTGCAGCCCGGGACGCCGGGGTATCAGATTTCATCTTTATTGTCGGGTATGGAGAACGTGAAATCCGCCGACATTTTGGGGGAGGGGAAGGGCTCGGAGTGCATATCAAATATGCTACCCAGCGACATCAGAGGGGAACAGCGGATGCTGTTGCAGCAGCACGCGATCTGGTTACAGGTCCGTTTCTTGTCCTGAACGGGGACATGATTCTTAAACGGGAAGATATTGCGGATCTTTCTAAAAAAGATCCTGGATGCATGAGTGTCAGCACTACCGATCATCCCGGGGATTATGGGGTTGTATTGGTGGAAAACGGACAGATCACATCACTTGAGGAGAAGTCACAACAGCCAAAATCCAATCTGATCAATGCCGGAGCATACCTCTTTTCAACTGAAATTTTCAACCGCATCGATCAGGTCCGCCCATCTCCACGGGGAGAACTGGAGTTGACCGATGCACTTTCTGGACTTATCACTAACCGGCAATTACAGGCGCACCAGCTTTCCTACTGGATGGATGTCGGGCATCCTTGGGATATGCTTGATGCAAATGCCACCCTTATGGAGAATCTTGATCCTGTCAACCAAGGAACGATCGAGAGCGGAGTACACCTTGAAAATGCGGTTGCGGTGGGGGAGGGTACGGTGATAAAATCCGGCACCTATATCGAAGGCCCCTGCATTATCGGGAAAAACTGCCGTATCGGACCCCACACCTATATCCGCGGTGCAACCAGTATAGGGGATAATTGCCATGTCGGGCACAGTTCAGAGATTAAAAACTCGATCATCATGAGCGGGACGAAAATTCCCCATTTCAATTATATCGGGGACTCTGTCGTGGGATCTGATTGTAACTTTGGTGCCGGCACAAAAATTGCCAATCTCCGCCATGACCATGCAACCGTCAAGGTCTGTGGAAAGGACACCCGGCGAAAAAAATTTGGTGCGGTCATTGGAGACGGAGTCAGATTCGGCATCAACTGTTCCATCAATGTGGGTACCCTGATCGGGAGTGAGGCACAGTTCGCACCTAATACCTTCATTGAAGGATGTATAGGAGAAAAAGCGGTAATCAGGTAGGTTGGAAAATGCAGGCAGTTATACTCGCAGCAGGGGAAGGAAAACGGGTCCGCCCCCTGACAAGGAACCGCCCCAAGGCGATGATTCCCGTAGCAAATCGTCCGATCATCGAATATGCAATTGAAGCTCTCGTGAAAAACGGGATCCGGGAGATTATTGTTGTTGTTGGGTACCGCAAAGAACAGGTAACCCGGTATCTGAACCAGCTGGATGCCCCCATAGACGTTGTTGTGCAGGATAAACAGCTGGGAACGGGACATGCACTTTTATCTGCACAATCCCGGTTATCCGACAATTTTCTCGTGCTTCCCGGCGATAATTATATCGATCCCTCCTCAATTGCCCGCGTTAAGGATATACCCAATTCCATGCTGGTAAAGGAACACCCCAGTCCATCCAATTTTGGTGTTGTGACACTGCATAACGGATATGTAACCAGCCTTGTCGAAAAACCAGAGTCTGCACCCAGTTTCACGGTCAGTACCGGGATTTACTCTCTCACAGAAGAGGTCTTTTCCCATATCAGGGAAAACAACCTGACCGATGCAATATCTTCGATGATCAACACGGGAATAAAGATTCGGGGAATTCCTGCTGACGACTGGCAGGACGCCATTTTTGCCTGGGATCTTCTCAGGATGAATCATTGTTTATTACATACATCATTGTCCCCGGCCCGTGAGGGTGTGACGAGCCGGCAGGCAATTATTCAGGGTCCCGTCAGAATCGGGAAGGGGTCTACGGTCGGTGCGAATACGGTGATAACCGGCCCCGTTGTCATTGGAAATGACTGCAATATCGGACCCAACTGCTGCATTATGCCCGATACCAGTATTGGTTCACGGGTAACCGTGGAGCCATTCACGGTCATTGGGGATGCAATTATCATGGATGATACATCCGTTGGATCACATTCACGATTGATCAACACTGTCGTTGGAGAGCGTTGCATCCTTGCAAATCATACTTCAACATGGAAGGCTCCGGGCATTCTTGAAATAGAGGGATGTGCCACCCGGTCGGAATTTGGTGCGATTATCGGGGACACGGTGACAGGAGGACCATTTTCAGTCTATAAAAATTCAATTATTGGAAATAGCGTTTCTATTGAAGGGAGGGCTACCCTGTCTTCCCGGCATATACCGGATAACTCCACGGTGATATGACGTGTGCGGCATTGTTGGGTATATCGGGAGAAGAGAGGCAGCGCCGTTAATTGTCGAAGGATTAAAAAAACTCGAATACCGGGGGTATGATTCTTTTGGTGTCGCAACGGTGAAAAATGGAATCACTATTGAAAAACACCGGGGCCGCATATCCGAGAGTGCCGACTCTGCATCCCACCTTACGGGGAAGATCGGGATCGGCCATACACGATGGGCCACACACGGCGTTCCCAGTGACGAGAATGCCCACCCCCATACCGATTGTTCAGGAAAAATAGCGCTGGTCCATAATGGGATCATTGAAAATTATTCCGTATTGCGACGCCAGCTTCAGGAACAGGGACATACCTTTCGTTCAGAGACAGATACAGAAGTGATTGTTCACCTGATCGAAGATGAATATTCAAAAACTCGGGATCTTCTTGCCGCCGTAAAAGCGACCCTTCCCAAGCTCAAGGGATCCTATGCAATATTAGTGATTGTTGAGGGGGAAGAGAGGCTTGTTGCAGCCAGAAATGCGAGTCCGCTCGTGATCGGTATTGGTGATGGAGAATTTTTTGTCGCTTCCGATATGACCCCGATGCTTGAATATACAGAGCAGGTGATCTTTCTCGAAGATGGAGATATCGTATCCCTGACATGTACAAAATTTGAAATTTTCAATAATGATATACCGGTAACACGTCAGGCAGAGATGATCGACTGGTCTGTTGAGGATGTAAAAAAGGGCGGGTTTGCTCATTATATGCTCAAAGAGATCTACGAACAACCGCAGGCATTTTACAATACCGTTCGTTCGATCAACAAGGAGACCCTGTCAGGAATTATTAAACACCCGGATACGGTGACGGTGGTTGCATGTGGGTCATCGTATAACGCGGGGCTGATTTTCAAGTATCTTTTTGAAGAGTGTTGCGGAATCCCTACACGGTTAGAATTTGCATCAGAATTCAGGTACTATCCGCCTCCATTAAAGGGGTTGGTCATTGGTATCACCCAGTCGGGGGAGACTGCCGATACCCTGACTGCACTTAAACTGGCAAATGCCCACAATTGTGCAACGCTGGCAATCACCAATGTGCTTGGCAGTACCGTAACACGAGTTGCCGATACCACGCTCTTCATGAGGGCAGGACCGGAGATCAGTGTTGCGGCAACGAAATCCTTTATCGCCCAGCTTGCCGTGCTCATGCAGATTGTGAATAGCGAATGTGGCTGGAAAGATGAGGGAGATCTCTTTCAGGCCCACAAGGCAATCGAGGAAGTACTCTTGATGGATCTGTCAGAAAGTGTCAGTATCTGTAGAAACGCCCAGAGTATTTTCTATATCGGACGCGGCCCATTCTATGCGGTTTCTCTTGAAGGGGCTCTGAAGATGAAGGAGATTTCGTATATTCATGCCGAGGGATATGCCGCAGGTGAACTAAAGCACGGCCCGTTTGCCCTTCTTTCCCAACAAACGCCGGTAATTGCTCTCTGTATGCCCGGCGAATCATATGATGTCATGATCTCCAATATCAAAGAGATGAAGGCACGATCCGCACCGGTCATTGCTGTAGGTTGTGAAGGAGACACTGAACTTGCAGAAATTGCGGATCAATTTATTCCGCTTCCAAAGGCAGGGCGGTTGGAGCAGATTCTTACATCACTTGTTGTGCTCCAGCTTCTCGCATACCATACCGCACAAGCATTGGGGCGGGACATCGACAAACCAAGAAATCTGGCAAAGAGTGTGACGGTAGAATGATTCAATATGGTACTAATTCCGTTGGAGAGGGTGTCCGATTTTTTGAACCGGTGACCCTTGGATTCCCATCACGGGAAAATCTTTCGAAGACTGAATTTCAGGGAACTACCCTTGGAAAAAATGCCTTAATCCGGTCAGGAACCATCCTGTATTGTGATGTGATTATTGGGGATGATTTTCAGACAGGCCATAATGTTGTAATCAGGGAGAGAACAACCATTAAGGACCGGGTTGCTGTTGGTACAGGAACCGTGATTGAAGGGTATTCCTCGATTGGAAATGATGTAAGTCTACAAAGTATGGTATTTATCCCGACGGATACCCGGATTGGAGATCGTGTGTTTATCGGTCCGAACACGGTCCTCACTAACGATCGTTACCCCCCACGAAGAATCGGAGGAATGAAAGGCCCGATCATCAAGGATGGTGCCGCAATCGGAGCCAATACCACCATTTTGCCGGGAATTTGTATCGGGGAAGGAGCACTTATTGCAGCAGGATCGGTGGTAACCCACAATGTACCGGATCATATGCTTGCTATCGGATCCCCTGCAAGAATCAAACCGCTTCCCCATGAAATTCTGTCGGGACAATAACTCAAACAAGAGTTTTTCCAGAGAGGCGAGACAACCGGTATTTCATATATGAAAATCCTCCTTGTATCCACACAGGATTATATTCACCACCCGGTGCCATCGCGGCATCACTACTTATTCGAGAATCTGGCTCAACGGCATGAAGTGCATGTAGCACATTTTCATGTGAGCAGGGGTGCAACCCGACCAACCAGATTAATCGTAAAAGAGGTCACACAATTTTCATTAAAAAACCCCCTGTTACACTACACATTCAACGCCCCGTATCATTTCTATATTTTCAATAAGATTCTTCAGGAAGAGCACTATGATGTGATTGTTGCTGCGCACGTACTTGCCGGTACCGCAGTAATTCATGCGGCAAAAAAACACGGGATTCCGGTGATATTTGACCTTAAAGATTGGTTCCCGGACTCAGCAGCGGCTTATTTTAAAAACCGGATTCTTGAAAATATTGTAAGAAGGGGTGTGTGGGCAATAACAAAATATAATTTGTCCAATTCCGACAAACTCACAACCGTATCTCCTTCGCTTGTCGAGAAACTCACGCAGTTGGGTTTTACATCTGAACTTATCACCAATGGTGTTGACACGGACATCTTCAAACCACGTGATGGCACCCCGGCGCGGAATGAGCTGGGTATTGATCCCAATGACTTTGTCATCGGATTTTCCGGTAGTATCGAGAGATGGTATGCACTTGATGAGATGATCCGGGCCCTCCCCACACTCATTGACTACCGGCCTAAAACCAAACTCCTGATTGTCGGAGGATCCCTTTTTACTGAGTATCAGCAGGATCTTGTCGCACTGGTACAAGAACTCAATCTGTCAGATCATGTAATTTTTACAGGAACCAAACCGTATTCTGAATTGCCCAAATATATCTCCTGTATGGATGCCTGTACAATACCGTTGTCACCCCCCCAGTGGGGAAATATTGCCCTTCCGAACAAGTTTTTTGAATATTCTGCATGCGGAAAACCGATTGTCATGCGACCTATGCCGGATGTTGAAAAAACAGGAAGCCCGAATCTTTTCATTTATAGGAATCAGGACGAATATATCACATCGATAAAACGATTAATGGAAAATCCTGTTACCTTTTCACTGGATCTGGAAACGAACAGCTGGAAAGAAAAAGCAAGGCAACTGGAAACAGTACTCCGAAGTGTAATCTGATGCATTCATCGAATGGTCCTGACAATCCATTAATTCTCCTATTTCACTATCATAGTGCCAGCCAATCAGATCGTTCTGCTTATAATTAATCTACGAACAAAAACTCTCCGGCATCCTTCGATAAATGAATAACATTTTTATTATCCGGCACGGATCATTCTCACATATGCTGGCGGAAGAGATTGCCATCGGTATGCGGGTGCGATACCCGCGAACCGGTACGACCGGGAAAATTCTGCGCATCGAAGATCGCAAGGGAGTGACCTTTGCAGAACTGGATACCACCGGTCTCCTGTACCGGATCGATCATCTCATTCCGGCATCCGAGACCGCAAAAAAAGTCACACCCATAATGGAAGACGCACAACAACTCATTGCCCGGGAGAGGGAATTCGCCGCAGGGAGTGGACTTCAGGAAGCCCTGAAGAATATCGATCAGAGCTGTGAGGGGGGAGGCTGAATCCGTTATTATTCCGGCCAGAGGAGACCTTGGTCTCACCCGGTATTAGTGATCATTCTTCGATCATAATTGCCGAGTTTTTCTCCCCGATTGAATCTTTCCTTTACTGGTTACGTATAAGTATGATGGTTAGATATAGAATAAGGAGGTTCGATTTCATTTGCATGATGTGACAGTTCCCAGTGTCAATATCGGGGTTGTGGGCCATGTCGATCACGGCAAGACCACCCTCGTCAATGCGCTCACCGGGACATGGACCGACCGCCATAGTGAGGAGGTGAAGCGGGGCATCTCTATCAGGCTCGGGTATGCCGATGCTACTTTTTACCGGTGTGAACGGTGTAGTGGTACAGAGGCATTTTCAACCAATCCCGAATGTCCGGTCTGTGGAGGAAGAGGTACACCCTTCCGGTCCATCTCGTTTGTCGATGCCCCAGGGCACGAGACGCTCATGGCAACCATGCTCTCGGGATCTGCCCTGATGGATGGTGCAATGCTCGTCATTGCGGCGAGTGAGAAATGCCCCCAGCCGCAGACAAAAGAACATCTGATGGCACTGGAGCTTGTCGGCATCAAGAAAATTGTCATTGTCCAGAGCAAGATCGATGTGATCAGCCAGAAAGAAGCGATGGACAGTTACAAAGAGATCAAGGCATTCGTCAAGGGCACCATCGCAGAAAATGCACCCATCATTCCCGTATCTTCTCAAAAAGGTATCAACATGGGAGCGCTCGTGCAGGCCCTGCACGAAGTGATCCCCGAACCAGAACGGGATCCCAATGCTGAACCGCTGATGTTGATCGCCCGATCATTCGATGTGAACAAACCTGGCTGTAACTGGAAGGACGTGAAAGGCGGAGTCGTTGGAGGGTCTCTTATCCGGGGCATCCTCCACGAAGACGACAAAATTGAGATCCGACCGGGCAGACAGACCCAGATTGAGAACAAGATCAAGTGGATACCCATCACCACCACCGTTACATCCATCAGCGCCGGCTCGAAAAGTGTCGACGCTGCCACACCGGGCGGACTGCTTGGCGTGGGAACAAAACTCGACCCGGCACTCACAAAGAGTGATGCTCTTGCCGGGCAGGTTCTGGGCCATGAAGGAAAACTTCCCCCGGTCTGGGACAAGCTCCATTGTAAGGTCACCCTGATGGAACGGGTTGTGGGAGCGACCAGCGAACTCATCATTGAGCCCCTGAAGCATTCAGAGCCCCTGATGCTCTCGGTCGGTACCGCGGTCACGGTTGGCGTTGTGACGAACACCAAAAAAGAGAGTGTAGAGATACAGCTGAAACGGCCGGTCTGTGTAGAACTCGGTTCACGGATCGCCATCAGCCGGCAGGTGGGAGCACGCTGGCGCCTGATCGGGATGGGCGTTCTGATAGAGTGAAGGTCCTTCTGGACGCCAATGCATTGATGATGCCCGCCCAGTTCTCGATCGATCTCTTTGATGAGCTCAGGAACATTATTGGGGGGTTCGAACCTATCGTACTGCATTCAGTACTTCGCGAACTTGAGGGACTCACCCGTGCCAAAGGTCGCAATGGGGCCGCTGCACGACTGGGTCTCACCATGGGTGAACGGTGCACCATCGCAGAGGACGGAAATGAATCCGCCGGATCGGTCGATGCACAAGTGATCGATTATGCGATCAGGCATAATTGTCTGGTTGTGACAAATGACCGTCGCGTCAGGGATGAACTCTTCGCACACGGGATTGGGGTCATATCCATGAGAAAACAGAAAAAACTGGAACTATTACGGAGATGAGGTGAAACATGTATCATAAACTGATGCTTGAGGACAAGGTCCGGGTGCCCCCCCAGAGACTGGGCGAAAAACTCGAGAAAGTGATCCTCGATGTCCTTCAGGAACAGCTTGAAGGCAGTATCGACAAAGAGATCGGGATTTTCATCTGCGTTACGAAGGTCGAAGACGTCGGAGAGGGGGAACTGGTTCCCGGCGACGGCGGGGTCTATTACGATGTAAAGTTCGAGGCACTGGTGCTCCGGCTCGGTCTTCAGGAAGTCATTGAAGGCGTGGTTGTGGAAACTACCAGCTTCGGCGCATTTGTCAGTCTCGGCCCCATCGATGCAATGCTCCATGTCAGCCAGATCTCTGACGAGTATATCAACTACGATGAGAAGAACGCCCGGCTCATCTGTCAGGAATCCAAACGCTTCATCGGAGTCGGCGATGTGGTCCGGGTCCGGGTCGTAACACTCTCCTTAAACGAGCGCGAGCCGCGCGACAGCAAGATCGGTCTCACCATGCGGCAGGCAGGTCTTGGCACCGCTCTCTGGCTCGAAGAAGAGATGGAGATGGAGAAAGAGAGGAAAGCCGACCCGTCATCAGGTTCCGCAAAGGAGCGGGCTCCCGAGAAGGCAAAGGGCAAGAGGAAAGACCATGCCTCCAGCGAATAAGAAAAAACAAGGAAAGGTCTGCCGCGACTGCCACCGGGTCGTTGACGGTGAAAGCTGCGTGATCTGCGGTACCTCAAACCTGAGTGATGACTGGTCCGGGTACCTGGTCATCATCGACCCGGAACAATCCGAAGTGGCAAAACGGATGAATATCAAACTCCCGGGTCGTTACGCGCTGAAGGTCCGCTGATGTTCACCCTC
>Ga0265296_1003982_pt1 | contig 13183 bp, 10 predicted proteins | sample MunlanPumphouse1_FD_189073 | JGI IMG/M metagenome (GOLD analysis project Ga0265296, IMG submission 189073) | Groundwater microbial communities from a municipal landfill in Southern Ontario, Canada - Pumphouse #1 | ecosystem: Environmental > Aquatic > Deep subsurface > Groundwater | place... | reverse complement strand
AACGAAAAGTAGCAAACTCTGTTGTCCCGATTGCAAAACGATTAGGAAGTTTGCTCGGAACAAAAATTGCAATTTCACGCGCGCTTTTCGGAGCGCGAGCTGAACGTGCTGTTGCAAATTTAAAAGATGGTCAAATTTTGATTTTGGAAAATTTACGTTTTGATCCACGCGAAACAACTAATGATCCATCGTTTGCAAAAGCTCTTGCACGACTTGGCGACATATACGTCAATGACGCATTTGCTGTTTCTCACAGAGCCCATGCTTCACTTAACGCAATTGCAAAAGAGCTTCCGTCTTATGCTGGTCCACTTCTCGCAAGCGAGGTGAATGTTTTATCTCAACTTGAAAAAAATACAAAACGTCCTTTTGTTTTACTGATGGGGGGACTTAAGATTGAAACAAAACTTCCAGTTATCAAACATCTTTCAAGTCAGACGGATTCTGTTTTATTGGGCGGAGCATTGGCAACGACTTTTTTAGTTGCGCAAGGAATTGAAGTCGGTCGTTCTGTTTATGATTTCGACGGAGTTGAACTTATACATTCTTTGCCGAAACATCTTTTGAAGAAGATTATTCTTCCTGAAGACGTTGTTGTTGCTTCAAGTTTTCGTAAAGACGCGAAAACAAAAATTGTTTCAGTCGCTGATATTAGTTCAAAGGATCGAATTGTTGATATTGGACCAAAAACGCGCGGGCAATTTACAAAAATAATTTCACAAGCGAAAACGATTGTTTGGAATGGCCCGTTTGGATATTGTGAGATTGGAAATTTTTGCGCTGGAACAAGAGCAATAGCTCAAGCAATTGCAGACCGAACAGGAGCCGCAACAACAATTGTGGGTGGTGGTGATACAGGTCCAGTGCTTGAACGAATGAAATTGTCAGATCGATTTACTTTATTATCAACAGGAGGAGGAGCACTTCTTGATTTTTTGGCTGGTCAGGAATTTCCTGGTTTAGAGAATATTCAACTATGAAATTTACGATTGAATCAATTCATGCTGATGAGATATTAGATTCGCGCGGGAATCCAACTGTTCAAGTTTCTGTTTTACTAAAAGATGGGACTGTTGGAGTTGCTTCTGTTCCAAGTGGTGCTTCAACAGGATCACATGAAGCATTGGAACTACGAGACAATGATAAAAATAGATATAAAGGAAAAGGCGTGTTGAAAGCAGTGCACAATGTCAACACAACAATTGCAAAAGCTCTGCGCGGAATTGATGTTACGAAACAACGTCAGATCGATCAGATCATGATTGATCTTGATGGCACGAAAAACAAAAGTCGTCTTGGTGCAAACGCGATTTTAGGAGTATCGCTTGCGTGCGCTCATGTTGCGGCAAAAGCAAAAAAGATGCCGCTGTATTCGTATCTGCGTTTTGTGTTTGATATTCCACATAAAAAATATCGTCTTCCGATTCCAACAATGAACGTGCTAAACGGCGGTGCTCATGCAGGATGGATTTTGGATTTTCAAGAGTTTATGATTGTTCCGGTTCAACATTCGTTTAAAGAGCGAGTGCGTTGTGGCGCAGAAGTTTTTTACGCGCTTGGAGAACTTTTGAAAAAGAAAGGTTTTACAACATTGAAAGGCGATGAGGGCGGTTATGCTGTGAAGCTGAAAAAAAATGAAGAAGCTCTTAAATTTATAATGCAAGCGATCAAGCAAGCAGGATACCAAGCTGGAAAAAATGTTTTTCTTGCGATCGATCCTGCAGTTTCTGAACTCTATAACAAAAAAGACAAACGTTATCACCTCAAAGTTGATAAGAAAATTTTGACACAGAAACAAATGATTGCTTTGTGGAAGAGTTGGATAAAAAAATATCCGATTATTTCTTTGGAAGATGGATTAGATCAAGATGATTGGGATGGATGGGTTGAAATGACAAAACAGATTGGAAAAAAAGTTGCGCTTGTTGGCGATGATTTTTTTGTGACAAATGTTGAACGATTGCAAAAAGGAATAAAACTTGGCGCAGGAAATGCAATTTTAATTAAAGTGAATCAGATTGGAACTTTATCTGAAGCAATGGATGCGATTTTACTTGCGCAACAATTCGGGTATAAGGTTTCTGTCTCTCATCGTTCAGGAGAAACTGAAGATACGACAATCGCGGATCTCGCTGTTGCTGTGAATGCGGATTTTATCAAAACAGGTTCTTTGTCGCGTTCAGAACGTTTGGCGAAATATAATAGGTTGTTGGAAATTGAAGAGGAAGTAGCAAAGTAGAAAAGTAGCAGAGTAGTAAAGGGAAAGACATATATGAATGATAAAATCAAAAAACCATACGTGTTAGTTGTCATTGACGGATTTGGAGTTGCGCCTGACAGTGAAGGAAACGCGATCACGCGCGCGAAAACTCCCAATTTTGATCGTTACATAAGAACATATCCAACAATGACATTGCGCGCTTCCGGAGAGGAGGTTGGTTTATCTTGGGGTGAGATGGGAAATTCAGAAGTTGGTCACTTAGCAATTGGAGCCGGGCGAGTTTATTACCAAATGTTTCCACGCATTAACCGCGCGATAGCTGACAAGTCTTTTTTTGAAAATGAGGCATTCCTTCACGCGATAGATCACGTCAAGAAAAATAATAGTCGTTTACATTTGATTGGAATGATAAGTTCCGGACGTGTTCATTCAATGGATGAACATTGTTTCGCTCTTCTTGAGCTTGCGAAAAAGAAAAAAATAAAAGAAGTTTTTGTTCATGCTATTTTGGATGGTCGAGACACCATTTACAATTCAGGAATTGATTTTATTTCGACACTTGAAAAGAAAATGAAAAAACTTGGTGTTGGAAAAATTGCATCTCTTTCCGGCCGGTATTACACAATGGATCGAGAAAATCGTTGGGACCGAACAAAAAAAGCTTATGATGCGATTGTTCGCGGCAAAGGTCCGACAACAAGTGATCCAATTGAAACATTAAAAGAGTCATACACAAAGGAAAAGTATGACGAAGAATTTGTTCCCACTGTTTTAGTTGATGATGGGAAACCTGTTGGAACAGTTCAATCAAATGACGCAATCATTTTTTTCAACTTTCGTACTGATCGCATGCGTCAAATCACAAAGTCTTTTGTGCTTCCAGAATTTGATAAATTCGACCGTGTTAAACTTGAAAATCTTTTTTTTACAACAATGGCGGAATATGAAAAAGATTTACCAGTTGAGGTTGCTTTTTCACGTATGCAAGTTGAGCATTGTCTCGCACAAGTAATTTCTGAAAAAGGATTGCGGCAATTGCATATTGCAGAAACAACAAAGTACGCGCACGTGACTTTTTTCTTGAATGGCACAAAGGAAGAACCGTTTAAAGGCGAAGAGAGGATCATTGTTCCTTCAAAAAATGTTTCTTCGTATGATGAAGCTCCTGAAATGAGTGCTCGAGCAATTGCAGATAATGTTGTGAAAGAGATGAGAAAAAATGAGTACGATTTTATTGCTTTGAATTTCGCTAATCCAGATATGGTTGGACATACTGGAAATGTTGAAGCAACAATTAAAGCTGTTGAAGTTGTTGATGAATGTTTGGCAAAAATTGTTGATGAAACTCTTTCGCGTGATGGAGTTGTCTTTTTAACTGCAGATCATGGAAACGCAGAAGAACGAATCAATCTCCGAACAGGAGATTTGAATAAAGAACACGCCACAAATCCTGTTCCATTTGTTTTGATTGGAAAAAAGTTTGAAGGTCAGCCGTCAATCGCTGGAGAAGTTCCAGAAGGGGATTTATCTCTCATGTCGCCTGTTGGAATGCTCGCGGATGTTGCTCCAACAATTTTGGCTGTGATGGGAATTGAACAGCCAGCTGAAATGAATGGGCAGGCGCTTGTATAAAAATAGTAGCAGGTAGTAAGTAGCAGGTAGTAAGTATATGCGTTTACAAATATCAGAAATTAAAAAAGTTTTACAAATTTTGCGAAAAAAGTTTCCAAATCCTGGAGCAATGGAAATTGGAAATCCATATCAAAATCTTGTTGCTGTAATATTGTCGGCACGCACGCGAGATGAACAAGTTTTAAAATTGTTTCCAAGATTTTTGAATGCGTTTCCAACAGTGAACAAACTTGCGAAATCAACTCCAAATCGAATCGAGGGACACATTCGTTCGATTGGCATGTATAGACAAAAAGCGAGAAATTTACATAAGATGGTAATTGAGGTTGAAAAAAGGTTTAAAGGGAAGATTCCAAGCACGATGGAGGAATTGACAACACTTCCTGGTGTTGGACGAAAAACAGCCTCGGTTGTGCTTGTCACATCATTTTCAAAATCAGCAATCGCTGTTGATACTCATGTGTATCGAGTTGCAAACCGTCTTGGATGGGTGGAAACAAATACACCAGAAAAAACAGAAAAAGCATTGTTGAAAATTATTCCAACATCTTTGCAACCAATAGTGAATCGTGTGTTTGTGAAATTTGGAAGATATATATGTATCCCAAACAAACCACGATGTTGGGCATGTCCGATTCAAAAATACTGTGAATATAAAAATAAAAATTTAGTCAAACCAAAAAATGCTGAAGTGATTTTGAATGATATTGAACAACGTGAAAAAGAACTTGAGTCTTTGAGAAAATCCGCTTGTAAAATATGCACGGTAGGACAACAATAATCTGTCACCTGTCCTTCCGAGTGTAAACAAAGATTGTACGACACCCCACGTAGGGAGTCGTAATGATATCAGTCAAAGAAATACCAACAGATAATAAATTATTATTGTTGTACTACCGTGTATGACAAAAGACGCAAAAATTTCCAGGGCATTATTTAACACAGCGCGCGCTTCACAATGGAAAACGCACATTGCAGTTTTTTGCGCATCGTATTTACTTTGGCTGATGGTTGGAGTTGCTTTTGGACTTTTATTTCCAAATATTCAACCACTGATTCCAGTCTTGTTATTTCCACTAGGAATTTCATTGTTGATTTCGGAGTTGCTGCGTCGCGCACGGCCGTTTCATCCTGAAGGATATAAACCGCTCGTACATCTTTTGATTGAAACTCCAAGTTTCCCATCTTCACACAGTACAGTTGCATTTGCTCTTGTTGCAGCATTTCTATACAACCCTATAGTTTGGCCAATCATGTTGGTTGTAGCGATTTTGGTATCATTAGGTCGAGTTGCTGTTGGAGTGCATTATTTCAGTGATGTTATTGTGGGTGCAATTTTGGGTTTTGTTCTTGCTTACGCAATGAGCATTGCTATTTTATTGGTGAACATATGAAAGCAATTATTCTAGCTGGCGGAGTCGGAACAAGGCTTTGGCCAATGTCGCGTCAGAAAAAACCAAAACAATTTTTTGAGGTTGTTAATGATGTTCCATTAATCAAAGAAACATACAATCGACTTCTTAAGCTATTGCCTTCTGGAAAAATATATTTTTCCATTGCTCCTTCGTTTGATAAGCTTTTACACGAGATACTTCCAGAAATTCCGAACGATCATATTTTAATTGAACCAGAAAAACGAGATACCGGTCCTGCAATGGGTTATGTTGCCGCGTTAATGGAACTTTCTGATCCTGATGAGCCAATTGTTTTTATTCCATCTGATCACGACATTAAAGATGAAGAAATGTTTCTACGCACACTTGAAGTTGGAGACATGCTTGTTAGAAAAACAGGAAAGCTTCTTGATATTGCTGTGACCCCGACTTTTCCAAGCACTGTTCTTGGATATACTAGAATTGGTGAATTGTACGACACAATAAATGGTATCGAAGTTTATAATTTTGCAGGTCACACAGAAAAACCACCATACGAAGTTGCAAAACAATATCTTGAAGAAGGATCGTATTTGTGGCATGCAAATTATTACATGTGGACGCCGCGCAAGTTTATGAAAGCGTTTGAAACATATAATCCTGAAATGGGAAAAGTGTTGAGAGAAATTCAACACTCAATCCTTCGACCACCGCCTTTTCACCGCCTTTGGCGGGATCCCGCAGAATGCGGTGAGGCGGGGTCCCGTCTGAAAGCGGGACAGGCTCAGGGTATGGACGTTCTCTTCAGGTTGCTTCCAAAAATTTCTTTTGACTATTCCGTAACAGAAAAAATGGATCCAAAAGACGTTCTTATTATGAAGGGAAATTTTGGATGGAGCGATATTGGCGCATGGGATACCTTATTTGATCATCTTTCAGATCAAGGAAAAAATGTTACAAAAGGGAAATGTCTTATGATCGATACCAAAGGATCTTTGGCATACGCGCCAGAAAATAAATTTGTAGCAGTATTAGGAATGGAAGACGTAATTGTAGTTGATACTGGCGATGCTTTGCTTGTGTGTCCAAAATCGCGCGCGCAAGAAGTTAAAAAAATTGTAGAAAAACTTTTGGAAAGTGGCGATAATGACCTTGTTTGACAAGATCGTTCAGATTCTCTGTTCTTAATCGCCACCAAAGTCGTTTAGGAAGACAAGTGTCGGAGCAGTTGCACCATGTCTTCGGGCCAACGGACTCCTCGCCGTTGTTCCCTGCGACATGATGCAAACTGCTCCTTACAATCTTATAAACCTTTCTCTTCAGCCTTCAACCAGTCAATAAACCACAAAGGTTCACAAGAGACATAGGCGGGGTCCCTTGACCCCGCTTGCATTGCACCGCGGGGTGTGGGCACCCCTCCTATTTTCTGCCTCTATTCTATGTATAAGGCCAAGAAAAAGTCGGCCCGTCTGTCTCTCCTTCAACCAAACGTCAAATAATATGCTTCGAATAATTGGGATAGTTATAGGAATCGGAATTTTGGTCGGTATTGTGCTTTCTGGTTCTTATGTTTGGGATTCATACTTTCTATCTCCTGATAAAAATGCGGCTGAAGTAAAGATTGAAATCCCTGAAGGTTCATCTTTGGATGCGATTTCAAAACTTTTGAAAGAGCAAGATGTTATTTCAAGTCGTTTCTTTTTTAAGACTTATACAAAGTTTGCAAATGCGCAATCTTCACTTCAAGCCGGAGTGTTTGTGTTAAAACCAAAAATGTCATTTAGAAAAATCGTTTCAGCTCTGACAAATGCTCAAGCGCAAGAAATTCAAATTACAATTCCAGAAGGATTTATACTTCAACAAATAGGACAGGAAATTACGAAAAATTTTTCACAAATTTCAGTTGCGGATTGGGATTCGGTTACAAGTTCACCAAATGATTTTACGGAACAGCAAGATATTCTTTCTGGAATTCCTTCAGGTCAAGGCCTTGAAGGATATCTTTTTCCAGACACATATCGTTTTCGAAAAGATGCCGTTGCAAAAACAATTGCTGAAACAATGATAATAACTCTGAAGCGACGACTTGCTGAAAACAGCATCGTTGTTCCAGATCATTTAGTAATGCAAAATGGAATGACATTTCATCAGGTGCTGACACTTGCTTCAATTGTTGAGCGAGAAGTTAGATCAAAAGAAGACATGGCACATGTCGCTGGAATTTTTCTAACCAGACTTAAAATTGGCATGGCACTTCAAGCAGACTCAACAGTAAATTTTGTAACTGGAAAACAAGATAGTTCTGTTTCGATCACTGACAGTAAAATTGAATCGCCTTATAACACATACAAGTATCTCGGTCTTCCTCCAGGACCAATTAGCAATCCTGGCATGAATGCAATTCAGGCAGTGCTCAATCCTGTTGCGTCAAATGATTTGTATTTTTTAACAACTCCAGCAGGACAAGTTATTTATTCAAAAACATTTGATGATCACGTGGCAAATAAGTACAAGTACTTGTATTGACAAAATCAATATGCCGTGTCATCTTCATTGGTGTACCCAGGCTGGGTTCTTTTGTTAGGAGGAAATCTTGAAAAAGTTGAGCTCGAAAGCATGTCCAACGTACGCGGAACACATGTGGATCGTTGCAGGTATCAAGACAAAATGGACAAAGAAGAAGTACGATTTGCACGTGAAAAGATGCAAATCATGTCGCCGCACTCGGAAAGCATTGAGGAGATATCACAAAGAAGACAAAGCGCTCGTAGAGAAGATTTCGAAACTCTTGTGGAGCGATTTGTGTGAAGCCTTCAATCAAGCTTTGAAAGCTGGCGATGCCATGACCGAGAACGTGATCGTTGAGCGATTCATTACTGCGTGGCAGCTTGGAAACAAGAGAGCGCGTTCTTGGCTTCGACGCGCAAGCAAAAAAGCTTCTGGTCTCGCACGGATGAAAGCCGAGAGATACCTTAGTAATCTCCCGGACGCAGGATAGATAGGATTGAGAGGGAAAGATGACCTATTTTGAACCAGGAGTTGCTTGGCCGGATGTGAAATGTCCGGTCACGGCAGAACGGCCGCTAAGAATCGTAAACGGACGAGTTGATGGACACACAGTGATCTCATCTCTCAAAGTGGTCGTGCTTGTCAATGGTTGTTTGTACGCTGTCCTTGAGGATGGTCATGGATTGCGAGCAGGTGACATACTTTCTCGCAACCTTGATCTTACTCGGAGAAAAGGAGGCGACATAACAGAACCATCCGAACAAGTTTTCGTTCGTTACAAGAGTATCTTTGAAGCGCGTCGTGGAATAGGACGCGTCTATGGTCGATATCATGAGATCGAAATTCCTGAACTAGCGCGTTGGAAAATGGACACTGATTGGTTGCTTCGAACTTCGTGGACGCTTCATCGCGCAACCAAGGAGCAAGAAGAACAATTCGTCTGGCAAGCCGAGCGTCGAATCAAGGAACACGAGAAAGACAAGTCAGAAGTCAAACTTGACGCGCTTCGTCGATTGTTCAAGATTCAGACAATGACGGACTCACTTGGTCGACGAAACACAACTATGATTCCTCTGTTGTGCTGTGCGATTGACCGTTCACTCGAAGCTCGCACCCAGCAAGTTCGTGGAATCGGAAGACGAATGGACTGGCGCGCAATCGTGCTGGAACACGTCATTGATCAGATGCAGGCTGAATGTCGAGCTATTCGTCGGGCCGCACAGGACGCTCTTCAAGCAAAAGATATTTTCGGAGAAGCGCGTACACCAAGAACATTGCGCGGCCGTGCGAATCGAATGAGCGACTACGCGCAATTCCTCAAGACAGTTCAAGTTCGAACATTCACACGCGTGTTTGCGCACGTTGTGAGCGAACTTGAGGAGTTGGTAGAGCTTTTTCATGAAGCAGCAAGCCAACGTAGCACGCAACCTCTTGAGCGTGCTCGTCTGCTTCTTGGCAAGATCTATCGTTCAATGATCTTGCTTGAACAGCACTGGCGGCTTGAGGAGGTTCTGATAGTTGTCAGTTCACATGTTCACAACGTTGAAGTTCTATCTGTTGATCAGATACGTCTTTTCACAGAAGAACTTGATGAAGTGCATCGCATATTGACCAGTCCAGATCCTGTCACAGGAGTTCATATCGACACGGATTTTGAGACAAACGTGTTGCCAATCGTTGTTGGCAGTGTTCTTTCTTGTCTGACCAACCTTCGAGGTGAAGGCGGCGTATTTCTTCCATCGTTGTATGACGACTTGAAGACTGCGTGCAAACCTCTCTGACCCTAAAAACGGGGTCTTTTTTTGATGTGATACAATAGTCTAGCTTTATGTCCGCACTTATTGATTACGAAAAGAATTTAAATAAACAGCAACTTGAAGTTGTGCTTTATGGAGATGGGCCTGTTTTGGTTTTGGCTGGTGCAGGTTCAGGCAAAACTCGCACGATTACATATAGAGTTGCGTATTTACTTGAACAAGGAGTGTCTCCGCAACAGATTTTGCTTTTAACTTTTACAAATAAGGCAGCGCGCGAGATGTTGTCTCGAGTTGCAAAATTGGCTGGAAAAGATTTGAGAGGTTTGTGGGGCGGAACTTTTCATTCGATCGCAAATCGGATGTTGCGTTTGTATGCGCATAAAATTGGATACACACAAAATTTTACGATTCTTGATCAAGAAGATACAAACTCGCTCATCAAAACATGTTTGAAAGAAATGAATGTTGACACAAAGGAACGCCGTTTTCCATCACCAGCAAACGTTGCTTCTATTTTAAGTTATGCGCGCAATGCATCAGTTCCAGTAAGGTCTGTTTTAGAAAACAGGAATTCAAATTTCTTCTCTTTGTATTCCATTTTTGATCGACTTGTTGAAGTATATGCTCAACACAAACGCAATGCCGATGCAATGGATTTTGATGATTTATTGTTGAATCTTCAGAAATTGCTTGTTGAAAATCCAGATATTTGTGAACAATTTTCTAATCAGTTTCGTTATGTGCTTGTTGATGAGTATCAAGACACAAATGTAATTCAAGCAAATATCGTAAAATTGTTAAGTGCCACTCACAAAAATATTCTTGTTGTTGGAGATGATGCACAATCAATATATTCATTTCGCGCGGCATGTATTCGAAACATTTTGGATTTTTCAAAGATGTATCCGAGTGCGAAAACATTTCGTTTGACAACAAACTATCGTTCAACACCAGAGATTTTGGATATTGCAAATTACTCGATTGGAAATAATTTTGATCAATTTAAAAAAGATCTAAAGTCAATTTGTCCATCACTTGAAAAACCTAAACTTGCCGGACTTGCAAATGGAACAAAAGAGGCTCAATACATAACAAAAGAAATAAGTAAGTTAATTGAAGATGGAATACCTTTGAGTGAGATAGCTGTGCTTTTTCGCGCGGCATTTCATTCTCAAGCACTTGAGTTTGAGTTAATGAAGCGAGATATACCATATGAGTACAGAGGAGGTTTGAGATTTTTTGCGCGTGCTCATGTTAAAGATGTGTTGGCGTATTTGCGTCTAAGGGCAAATCCAAAAGATGAAGCGGCGTGGCTTCGCGTTCTTGGGCACCAACCTGGAATTGGAATTGTAACTGCGCAAAAGATAATTTCAAATATTCAAACAGTCGGAAATCTTTCCCAAGTTTGTTCAATGGATATTTCGCTTCCGAAAAAAGCTCTTTCAGCTTGGTTGTCTTTGACTGGTATTTTGCGTGAATTGATTTCGCAATCCTTACCATCAGATCTTATTCGCATTGTTATGAATGGCGATTATCGTTCTTTCATAGAAACAGAATATCTTGATTTCAAGGATCGTTTGGATGATTTGGAGCAGTTTGCATTGTTTGCTGAAGAATCATCTGATTTAACAAAGTTTCTTTCAGAGTTGTCACTGACAGATGAATATGGGGTTGCAAAAGATAATTCCGATAATGCGAATCAAGAGCAAATTGTATTATCAACAATTCATCAAGCTAAGGGATTGGAATGGGATGCAGTATTTGTTATCCATGTTGTTGATGGAAAATTTCCAAGTCCTCGTTCTATGAATGAAGATGGCGGTCTTGAAGAAGAGCGACGATTGTTTTATGTTGCAACAACACGCGCGCGAAAAAAACTTTATTATACTTATCCAATGACAAGTGGCTCAGAATCGTATTTTGTTCAGCAACCTTCGTTGTTTTTGCAAGAGTTGCCAAAGAAATTATTTGAACAGACGAGACACAGTATAATTGAATCAGAAGAGCCGACAGTTGTGTATGATAAACTTGGAGAACCGAAAAGCTTTTTAAGAAGTGTTGATGAATTATGAAAACAGGGATAATAATTATTGCACTTGTAATTTTGTTTGTTGTTTCTGTTGTTTGGTTTAGGCAACCAAAAGATACGGTCGAAAATCGAATCGATTCGATTGCTGATGTGTTAAAACCCGATCCTGTTTCTCAAGCTGTGCTTAATGGGGCCATTGATACGGAGTCCAAAACAGGACAACTATTTCTGGTTTCGACATCGGAGGATGTTGGACAGGCACGGCGTGGTCTAAAGGACGAACACTATTTTTTTGAAATAAAATCTCGTCTTCCTGAGATTGATCGCGAAGTGTTTTATTACAATGTTTGGCTTGTGCGGAAAATTCCATATGGATATTTTTCTTTAGGTGAGATGATTACGAATGATGATGGCGATTTTGTTTTGGAATGGGAGTCACAGGATAAGAATGATTATTTTGGTTACACTAAAATTGTGATTACTCGCCAGGAGTTTGGTGGGAGTGAAGATCCACAGGTTCACATCGTTGAAGGTGAATTTGGAGAATGAAAACCGCTTGATCTTTCTTTAAATTGAACATCAATCAAAGATGCACGAGTCCAAGCGTTTGAACCGTATCGGTCTTGAATTTTATCAAGTGATTTTTGAAGTGAATGTACTTTGCGTTCTTTTTTAAATAATGATTGATAGTCGTTTCCTTTTGAAAGTGTTGATGCAGATAGACCTAACAAACGCACTGGTTTTGATTCATCTAGCCATTTCTCAATCATTTGCCATGCGATTTTGAAAAGTGTTAAGCCGTTTGCAGTTGGTTCTGTGAATGTTTGTTGTTGTGCTATTCCTGTGAAATCCGCATATCGAACAATTACATGAACACACCTTGCCACGAATCCTTCTTTTCTAAGGCGCCATGCAACACGATCAGAAAGTCCCAATAAACAATTTTTCATTTCATTTTTGTCATCTGTATTTTCTGAAAGTGTGTATGAGTGACCAATTGATTTTGGATCTTCACATGTATTTACCACCGGAGAATCATCGCGCCCATGAGCTGATTCGTGCAACCAGAATCCGTATGATTTGAATTCGTTTACTAGTTTTTCAAGTGGAAATTTTCGTAATTGTTCAAAAGTATTGATTCCAAGAGATCCAAGTCGGTTTTCTGTTCTGTTCCCGATCCCACACAAGTCCTTCAATTTGCAAGTATCAAGAAATTTCAAAACATTTTGTTTGCAGACTGTAGTGATACCATTTGGTTTTACTTGTTCTGAACAAAGTTTTGCCATTAGTTTATTTGGTGCAATTCCAATTGAACATGTGATTTTTTCTCCACAAGTTTTTTTGATTCGTTCTCTTATTGTTTGAGCAAGAACAATTGCTTCAAGGTAATCAACAGCAGTTTCACTTACATCCAAGAAGCATTCATCAATGCTAAATTGTTCAACATAATCAGTGTATTCACTGAATATGGAATTGAACTGATATGTAATGTAGGAATATTTTTCTGGGTCACCTGGATATAGAATCATTGATGGACATATGCGTTTTGCTTCCCATGTTGACATTGCTGTTTTTACGCCAAGTTTTTTTGCTTCGATCGATGCTGTTGCTATGACTGAACGTTCTTGGTGTTTTCCGGTTATGCCAATTGGTTTCCCACGCA
>Ga0265296_1003981_pt1 | contig 13188 bp, 11 predicted proteins | sample MunlanPumphouse1_FD_189073 | JGI IMG/M metagenome (GOLD analysis project Ga0265296, IMG submission 189073) | Groundwater microbial communities from a municipal landfill in Southern Ontario, Canada - Pumphouse #1 | ecosystem: Environmental > Aquatic > Deep subsurface > Groundwater | place... | reverse complement strand
GGCGACCCGATCGCCGATACTGGCGGCTTCGCCGCCGGGCTTACGAGCATGTCGTTGCTATCCTGCAACTTGCGCTGCCAACGGCGCAGCATTGTTGGCATAATCCCGAGCTCAGCTGCCACTTCGGCCCCAGTACATTATTGGGACACAGATTCACGGTAGAAAATTGCGCAGCTTACCGCCCCGATGTTATGTCGGCTTTGGAGTGGTTTGGCGACCGTCCGCTCTGGAACTCAAGTGGATGGTTGCGGACAATCGCTAACTAGGATCGCCGCTCCTCTGTCTGACGAACCCAACACCGGGTCAACATGACGGGGCGAAAGCCGAGTTTGGCGTAAAGATGCCGTGCCTGCTCGCCAACCAGCGCGCCGAGGAATATGAAGTCGCAGCCCTGCGCCACCAACTGGCCCGAGAAATGCGCGATCAAGGCTGAGGCGATCCCGCGCTGCCGATAGGCCGGGAGCGTAAATAAATCCTCGATCATTCCGGCGCCTGATGGTGCGGCGGCGCAGGCCCCATAAGCAACGGGAATACCGCCAATACTTGCGAGGAGGAAACGATAAGGCCCATCCTTGGCCCGATACCCCGCGACGATTTCATCGGTTACCTTTGCAGAAAGGATCGCCCCACCCGTGCGTGCACCTTCCTCATGATCGCGGCGAACCAATGCCGCCAGCGCCCGCCAGTCCGCTTCGGTTTCGATCGGGGTGATGTCGCTTCCCGGCACGGCCTGAAGTTGACGGCTTAGAACCATCTGAATCACCGCCGGTTGTTCGGCATAGCCATCGAGTGCCAAACGGGCGGAGAAAGCTTCCGGCGTGAACGGGTCGGTATGGACGACGCGCCACGGCGTGTGCGCGAGGTGATCGTCCATGCTCGCGAGCAGCGCCGCGATTTCTTCAGGCTGCTCGGCCGTCACAGCGTCAGCATGGTTCGCGTCCCATACGGTCGGGTGAGCCAAATTCGTAACGATCCGCCCATAAGGGGTCGCAATGATGTCGTGACCCAGCCCTCGTTGCCAACGATAGGCTTCGATGAGCCTTCTCAACTCCATCGTTACCTCTCGCATATCGCGCGGTCAGCGACAGTGGCTAAATTTGGTCGCTTGCGGCCATTGCGACCCAGTGCGTTCATGCGGGAACCCGCCGCGCGGCAGCGACGATGCGGCTGATGGTTGGCTCGCTGACGCTGTAAAGACGCGCCATTTGCGCCGCCGTCTTTCGTCCCGAAAGGATGTTCTCGACGACATCGCTTCGTTGGGAGGGTGAAAGTTTTGGCCGCCGCCCACCGACCCGCCCTTCAGCACGGGCCTGATCGAGCCCCGCAGAGGTGCGCTCGCGTATCATGGCGCGCTCGAACTCGGCAAAGCTGCCAACCATCTGCATCATCATGCGGCCTGCCGGTGTCGTAGTGTCGATGTTTTCGGTGAGCGAGCGGAAGCCGCCACCCTCAGCTTCGATCCGATCAAGAATATGGAGCAGATCTTTGAGTGATCGGGATAGACGGTCCAGCTTCCAGACCGTTACCACATCACCGGCGCGGAGCTGGTCGATCATTCGGTGTAGCTCTGGCCGATCCCATCGTCCGCCACTGGCTGCTTCTTCGAAGATGCGTTCGCATCCAGCATCTTTGAGCGCACGACGCTGCAGCGCGGTACTCTGATCATCGCCTTTCGAGATGCGGGCATAGCCGATCTGCAATTGCGGAGCCTTTCATAAACGAACGTTTTCATTGCCGATTTTGGGCGAACAGAAATCTGCGCCATTGCGTCTTGCAATATCCTCTTTCAAAACGTCGGCAAATGGCAAGTAGTTTTTGAGGGGGTTTTGCGGTGCCCGCCCGTATTCCAATGACCGAGAAGCAGCGCGCTGCGCTGTTGGCACTGCCGGACACCGAAGAGGCTGTTGTCCAGCACCATAGTCTCGATGCCGCCGACCTTGCCGCCATTGCCGATGCGCGGACCCCAGAAACTCGGCTTGGCTATGCGCTCCAACTCTGTTGCCTGCGCTATCCCGGGCGTCACCTTCGCAAAGGCGAATTGCTCCCGGCGATCATGCTCGACCATATCGCCGAGCAAATTGGCGTTGAAGCTGATGTTATCGCGCAGTTCGCGCGCCGCGTTCAGACCAGGTACGAACAGCTCGCCGTTATCAAGCGGCGCTACAACTATTGCGACCTCACCCGCCCAGGGCGAGCTGAACTGGCAGCATGGCTTGCAGGGGAAGCCATTGGTCTTACCGACGGGAAGATCCTGATCGAGCGGCTGATCATCAGGATGCGCGAGCAGCGTATCATCATTCCAGGCGTTTCCGTAATCGAGCGCATGGCTGGTGAGGCGATGCACGCCGCCGATGTCAGTGTTACCAACGATGTTCATGTCCTGATCGACAACGAGCAGCGCGCGTTGCTCGAATCCCTGCTGTCCGAAAAGACCCATGCGCAGCAAAGCCGATTGAGCTGGTTGCGTGAACCCGCCTCCCGTGTCGGGGGGCGGAGCCTTCACGAAATTCTCGACAAGATCGATCTGCTGCGCTCCACTAAATACGCGGCGATCAAGGTGCCGGACAATTATCTTCCCCGACTGGCACAGATGGCGCGCGAGGGCGCGCGGCATACGGCCCAGGCGCTTCAGCAAATGGGCCCAGCGCGGCGGTTAACAACGCTGGTGGCGACACTTCGGGAGTTAGAAGCCACGCTGTCCGATGCCGCCATTTCGATGTTCAGTGCGCTTGTCGGTCGCGCCAATCTCAACGCGCGCAAACGGCTTGAAGAGACGATTGCAGTCGCCAACGATCAGGGTCGTTTGCGACTGACGCGCATCGCGGCAGTGCTCGAAGCGCTGACAAAAGCCGCGCGCAGCGGCGCTGATATTGGCACTGCCGTCGCTGCCATTGCCGATCTCGACGTCATTGATGCCGATGCCGCGCTCATCAGGCGGACCATCAGGCCGGGGCGTCCCGATGTCCTAGGCGAACTGTCGCCGGAATACCGCGTGTTCAAGCAGGTGGGCGACCGTTTCCTGGCGACATTTACGTTCAACGGCCGATCCGCAACGGGGACTCTACGGACCGCGATGAATGTGCTGATCGAGCTTGCCGGCGATTGGCGCAAAGCATTGCCCGCCGACATTCCATTCGGGCATATCGAGCTTCGCTGGCATCGGCACGTCATGAACGGTGGGAAGATCGACCGCACCTATTGGGAGCTGGCAACCTATTTCGGCGTGTCCAGCGCATTGGCGTCAGGCGATCTATGGGTGCCGACATCGCGCATCCATCGGTCGCTTGAGGATTTGCTGAGGCCGCGTGTGCCAGCCACCACGAAAACCCCTGTGCCGTTGCCGCGAATACCAAGGTTGAGCGCCGACGAATGGATCGCGCAGAAGTCGGCCCAACTCGATTCTGCACTTCTCGATACTGCGCATGGCCTATCGGGAAAGGCCCCGTTGCTGTTCACCGGCGATAAGCTCAGATTTCCAAAGGGACCGAGGACCGAAGTGCTTGAAAACGATCCCGCTAAGCTGCTTGCTGCGCGGACTTATAGCGCGCTGCCAACGATCCGGATCACCGATGTGCTGTCTCAGGTTGCCCAGTGGACGGGTTTCATCGATCATTTCGGGCATGTCTCATCGGGGCTGCCGCCCAGCGACGAACGGGCGTTTCTCGCGGCTCTGATTGCTGAATCCACCAATCTCGGCCTGACCCGCATGGCGGATATCTGCGGCGTCGCGTCCCGGCGAGCCCTGCTCCGGATGCAGACCTGGCACATGCGCGAGGACACCTTCCGTGCTGCGCTCGGGTGTCTGACCGATGCCATCCATGCCGAACCGATAGCGGCATGGTTTGGTGACGGGTGGCGCGCATCGGCCGACGGTCAGCATTTCTATCTTGGCGGCCCCGGTGAAGGTGGAGGGACCGTCAATGCACACTATGGCCGCGACCCCATCGTCAAAATCTACACGACGATTACTGATCGCTACGCACCCCTGCATCAGACCGTGATTGCCGGAACGGCAGGCGAGGCAATTCATGCGCTCGATGGCATCCTTGGCCACGAAAGCGGCGCAACGATAGAAGCGTTGCACACCGATGGCGGCGGAGTGTCCGACATCGTCTTTGCCGTCATGCACTTGCTCGGCCTCAATTTTGAACCGCGCATACCGCGCTTGTCGGATCGGCGGCTTTATGCGTTCGAGCCACGGGCGCGATACGGAAAGCTGGCACCGCTGTTCGGGCACCGCCTCGACGAAAATCTCATCCGCGCGCACTGGGACGACATCGGCCCGATGATCGAGGCCATGCACAACAAGGTCGTCACGCCGTCGCTGATCCTCAAAAAGCTTTCTGCGTTCCGTCAGCAAAACACGCTGGCAGCCGCACTGCGCGAAATCGGCCGTGTCGAGCGCACCTTGTTTACGCTTCGCTGGTTCGAGGATCCGGCGTTGCGCAAGCAGGTCACTGCCGAATTGAACAAGGGTGAGGCGCGAAACACTCTGGCCCGAGCCGTGGCTTTCCACCGCCTTGGTCGCTTTCGTGATCGCGGCCTGGAAAATCAGCAAACACGCGCTGCCGCGCTCAATCTTGTCACTGCGGCGATCATTCTGTTCAATTGCCGTTACCTGCATCGAGCCGTCGATGCGTTCAGAATACGCGGTATGGCCGACCATCGCGAGACGCTGAGTCAGCTTTCGCCTCTTGGGTGGGATCATATCAACCTGACTGGCGATTATGTGTGGTCGGACCCCGCAGCGTTCGATGTTGACGGCTTCCTGCCTCTCAAAATCAGCAAACCTTGACCGGATTACCAAACGCTACCGTGAATCTGTGTCCCGATAATGCACTGGAGCCTGCAAGTCGGTCGTCTCGCGATCCCACTGATGCGCATTGTCGCGGATTGCCGCCGTATCCGACGGCAGGCGGATATTGGGCATCGACCAAAATGCGACAAACCGCCGACCGCCTGGCGCGGTGCGTTCGAGGCGCGCGCCGGTGTAGGCGTTCATCGAATTGCGAAAGCCCTGGCGCGACACCAATCGCGAGGATCCAAGCGCCATCGTCATCCGGCCCGTGGTCACATGTGCATCGCTGCCGTTGCCCAGTGCATCATCGAGGTCAAAGCCAACATAATATTGCGAAAATTCGAGCGCGTTGACCACGCCTGTATCGGCGGATGAGTCTTGGTCCTGGAAATAGCCTCGCGCATCATGAAACTCGGCGCCGATGCGGATCGGCCCCGTATCATATTCGGCGAACAGCGTGGTGCGCAGTGACACCAATTGATCGGATGTCGCCGCTTCGGGGCGGAACTGACCGTCGATCACCTCGACCCTAGGGCGAAAGCTGCCTGAAAGATGCAGATTGTCGGGCGACCCGATCGCCTCGTGCAATTCGCCGTCCTCGGTGACCTGCGCTGTAGCTGGCGCGGCGAGGGTCAACCCAAGGAGTAATAGCGCCGACTTCATTTCCCGAGCAACGGGATCAGGCGGATATTGCCCATCGCCGGACTGACGATTGCGCGGCGTCTGACCAGACCATCCTCGACCAACTGCGTGATGGAGACATCGTGTGTCTCAAGGTTGCGGCCATCGTCGAAAGCGTAGCGGTGGAGTCCGCCCGTCATTCCGGCATTGGTAGCAACCTTGTACCAGCGCGCCGGATCGATCGCGGTCCCCGCCACAGCGACCCCGCTGACGCGCTTGCCCACCGGCGCGTTGAGATCGAGCGTCCAACCGATCCCTGAACTTTGGACTAGCCCACCGACGCGGTCGAGATCATTACCCGGATTGAGGTTGGTGGCGCTTTGCTCGAGCAACCGCTTCACCTGCGCACCAGTCATCTCCAGGGTGACCAGCTTCGTCGGGTGGGGAACGAGCGTGTAAAGCCTTTCGCGCGTCACCGGTCCCGGCTCGATCGAGACGCCGTACCCCACGCCCGGCATGAAGGCGATATCAGCCCCGGTATGTTCGCGCATCAGGTCGCCGACGAGCACGTCAAACGGGCTTTCGGACTTATACTGCCGTCCGATCCTGTCGGCGCTGTTCGCAAGGACCTCGTCCAACCGCTTTCGGTAGGGCGCATCGATTTGGGTCACCAACTGCGTCATAGTCGGGTCAGGCGCGATCCGGTCGTTCCACAGATCATGGACCGTCCCGGATACGCCCTTGAGCTTGCGATCGCCGCCGATCGTAATGCGCAATTCTCCCAATGCCGCACCATCCGACAACGCTTGCACGATCCAGGTATTGTTGATCTTCTCAGGCGGCGCGATGCGATCATGCGAGTGGCCGCCAACGATCAGATCTACGCCTGGCAACTCGCGCGCGAGCCTACGATCGACCGCAGTACCCTGGTGCGACAGCAATACCACGACATCAGCGGCCTCGCGCATCTCTGGGAGATATTGCCTGGTCGCCTCGATTCCGCTGGTGAATTCAAGTCTGCGGACATTGGCTTTGCTGCCAGTCTCATCGGTATTGTGGTAGCTGAGCGCAAGCATCGCAACGCGAACGCCGTTCACGTTGAAAATGTGCCAGGGCCGGCCGAAAATGGGCTTTCCCGCATCCAGCGTGTTTGCGCCCCGCATTGGGAAATTGGCGAGCTTGGCCAGTTCGCGCGTCCGCGCGAGGCCATAATCGAAATCATGATTTCCCAACGCCATGTACTGGTAGCCGAGCGCGTTCATGAGCCGGATGATGGCTGCACCGCGGGTTTCGTTGCCGACAAGGTCGTCGCTGAAGGTGTCGCCTGCATCGACCAGCAGAACATTGTTGGCGCCATCGCGCCGTCGAATTTCGTTAACCTTGCCCGCCAAATATTGAAACCCACCTATAATCGCCGCGCGGTCGAACTGCGCGGGCGCGCGACCGGGATCACCGGTTTGTGCAGTCGCATCACCGGGGGCGACATGAAACGGCACATGCCGCCCATGGATATCGTTCGTATGGAGGATGGTAATGGTGCGATCCTGCGCCACCGCCGGCGTCGCCAGAAATACCGTCAGCGCAGCTATGATATGACGTATCTTATCCTCTCCTCAGATTGATTGGCTGATCGACCATTGCGGCCTTAAGCCAGCCTTAAGGCTTCAGTCCGGTATCAGTGCGAAGCCTTGAAGTTGCAACGTCGCCAGCGTGGTCAGCGCGGCCAGATCGACCTGTACGTCTTTCGCAGTTGAAACGGCCGCAATGTTCTGGCCATGAAGCGCCTGACTGCAGACATGGACCTGGGCGCCTGCGCCTTTGAGCGCCGCAATCAGAGGCAGGTTCGGGTTCGCGACCTTGAACTTGGCTTGATAGGCTGCGTCATTCATCACCAGCGGTGTGGCGGGACCGTGGACGATGGCAACGATATCGCCCGCCGCTGGGCGGATACCGCGCGTCGCAAGCAGATTGAGGAAGCGCGCCACTTTCACAATGCTCGGATTGGGCTGAGCGGGATCGGTCGGCGCCTTGGTGATATTGAAGACGACACGGTATCGGATCGATGGATCCGGCTGATTGTCGGCATCCGGTGCCGGCACGATGGGTCCATGACCCGAAATGGCTGGAAAGCGTGCGTCCTGGGCCATAGCGGCGCCAGGCACCAGCAAGCTCATGGCTGAGAGAAGGAGGAGTCGTTTCAACATGGCAGCAGGGACTTTCATCACTTGGAGGTTGCGGGCACGCGCCAACCGTAGCGCCGAAAGATCCGTGCCGCCTCCGGGCTGGTCAGATATGTCGCGAACGCGCGTGCATCCGCAGACGAGCGGTTCGTGCGCGTCACGGCGACCGCCATCGACCGATAGAGGACGATGTTGCGCTCGATGGCGACCTGGTCGGCGATCGCCGGGTTCGCCACTTGCCAAATATTCCAGATGACCCAGGCGTCGATCTCAGGGCGCGTGGTCCAAGCCTCACGGGCAGCGGCGCTGTTCGCGGCAAAAAGCTTGATACGCGGCCGCAGCTTGCGGATGAAATCGATGCCTCCCGCGCGGCTGGCAAGGTCTTCCCAAAGTCCGTTCTGTCCCGCACCCTCCACGACCATGACATCGACATCGGGGCGCGTCAGATCGCGAAAACCGCGGACGCGAAGCGGATTATCCTTGCGTACCAGAATTGTCGCCGGACGATCATAAAGCGGGGTCACATCCGACTGATGCAACAGATCGGGCAGCGCACGCACGAACTCGGTCATCATCGTGTCGGACCCGCTGTAGATCAGATCGGCCTCGCGTCGCGCACGATCGATCCACTGCGGCGTCGGTCCGCTGACGATCTCCACCTTGGTCCCACTCTGCTGCTCGAACCGGTCAGCGGCGTCACGCATCGCCGGCGCCGGCCCGCCGGGACCAAAGACCCGCAATTGCGCTGACGCCGGCGCGGCGCCGAGCAGCAGGACGACTGCCACGCATAGGAGCGAACGTATCATTTGGCCTCGTTCTCGGGTGGCTTGAAATGGTTGAGAGGTATCTTCAGGAACGCACGGCCGCACGGTTCGGGATCGGGAAGTCTGCCGCCGCGGATGTTGACCTGCAGCGCGGCAAGCATCAGCTTGGGAAGCGGCAGTGTTGCATCGCGCGTGTCGCGCAGCTTGACGAAATCGGCCTCGCTGCGATCGCCACCGACATGCACGTTCTTCGCTTTGTGTTCAGCGACGGTTGCACAGCACTGGACGTCGCGATCATCCTTTTCATAGTCGTGCCCGACGAACAGCGCCGTGTCGTCCGGCAAAGCCAGCAAGCGTTCAATACTTCGATACAATGAGGGCGAGCTACCGCCTGGAAAGTCCGCACGCGACGTGCCCATATCGGGCATCATCAGCGTATCGTTGACAAACGCCGCGCCATCAGTTGCATAGGTGATCGACGCCAGCGTGTGACCTGGCGAAAACAAAACGCGCATCTCGGTTTCACCGATCATGAAACTGTCGCCATCGTCGAATAGCCGATCCCATTGCGACCCATCAATGGGGAAGTCCGGAAGGCAGTAAATGTCGCGCCAAAGTTTCTGGACTTCGACCACCTTTGCGCCGATCGCGCGCGGGACACCCAACGCGTCAGCCAGATAGGGCGCCGACGAGAAATGATCGGCATGCGGATGCGTATCGAGGATCCAGTCGACGGTCAGCTGCCGCTTCTTAACAAAGGCCAGTAAAGCATCCGCATTGCGTGTGGCGGTCGCGCCGGACATCGGATCGAAGTCGAGCACCGGGTCTATAATAGCCGCATGATTGGTCGCGCGATCGATCACGATATACTGCCAGCTGCCGGTCGGCTCGTCCCACAGCGCCGCGACTGAAATCCCGTCCAACTCGAAGCGTCTCAACGCGCGTCTCCTTTCGAATCACCTACACAATGATTGTAAGTGTGTTAGGTTGCAACCGCCTGATGCGTGACCCACCAGCAGATCGGGAGTGAGCACTTGCGGGAGTTCAACCGTGCTTCCGTCTGCATTGGCGAAAAGATGGATTCCGTCCGTTCGCCCTGAGCAACCGGATGATTGCCAGATCGCCGTGTACAGGGCCGCACGGGTTAGTGCGCCGTACACGCTCCATTGGGTGCCGCAGGGGGCATGCTCGGCTTGCGTTCGTCTAGCATGGCAATGGCTGTCGCCGGATGGCCCAAAGCATCAGGGCCGTTCCGCCAGCGATCATCGGGATACAGAGCCATTGGCCCATATGCAGCCCGGTCGCTGTCGTGAAAGCAATGAGTTGCCTGTCAGGCTCGCGAACATATTCAACGAGAAACCGGAACACGCCATAGCTGAGGACAAACGCACCGCTCAGCATGCCGGGACGCTGGCGTGCATTCGTGAAACGGAACAGGCACCAGAGCAGCAGGAAAAGAAACGGCCCTTCGAGCACCGCTTCGTAGAGTTGGCTCGGATGGCGGGGATAGGGGCCGCCGCCGGGAAAGACGATGCCCCAGGGTAAAGTCGTTGGCCGCCCCCAAAGCTCGCCATTTACAAAATTCGCAAGGCGGCCAAGCAGCAGCCCGATCGGGGCGCACATCGCGACATAGTCGATGACCCTAAGCCACCGCAGGCTATGGCTGCGCGCAAATATGATGATTGCGATCGCCACGCCGAACGCACCTCCATGGAAGGACATGCCGCCCGCCCAGAGCTGGAAGATTTTCCAGGGCTGCGCGACGTAGGTGCTCAAGTCGTAGAAGAGAACGTAGGCAAGACGCCCGCCGATGATGATGCCCGCCGTCACCCATGTCACCAAGCCGTCGGCTTGGTCACGCGTCATCGGTGCCCCGTCTTCGGCGAGCAACCGGATCAGATAGAACCAGCCCAGTAGAATGCCCGAAATATAGGCGAGGCTGTACCAGCGCAGCGCGAACGGCCCGATCTGAACCAGCACGGGATTAAGATGCAGCGACGAAAAATAGATCGCGGTTTGGGCATGACCCGCGAGACTCATAGGATAGTCCATTCTAAGGGAAAAATGCTCCTTCGCATCTTCCTGACTCACGCTCAAACGGTATCCGCAGCATGCTCATGTTCCCATCCTCATCTGTCCAGCAGAACGGCACCCGGCGATATCCTGGATGAGTGAGCGTCTTTTGCGCCCCACGGGAATCGTTTCGGCCGCGCGACGTATTTTCCGGTCCAGTGAAGCCAGCTTCATTCTCCTGGCGGTCGGCATTGGCATAGCTGCAGGCCTGCTTGCGGCTATGCTCGGCGCAACTGCGCATTTTTTCCAATCCACGCTCTACGGGCTCCAGGTCGATGATCGCTTGAGCGGTCTTGCGCACATCCCGCCCGTACGGCTTCTATCGTTGCCGCTAGGCGGCCTGGTGCTCGCAGGGATCGTTCTCCTTGTCCGCAATCACAAGCGGACAGCTATCGACGTTGTCGAGGCGAACGCCCTCCATGGCGGGCGCATACCTTTTCGCGACACGATGCTCGTATCCGGTCAGACATTGGTTTCCAACGGTTGCGGTGCATCAGTGGGGTTGGAGGCGGCTTATGCGCAAGCTGGAGGCGGCATCGCATCACTCATCGGCCAATGGTTGAACCTGCGGCGCAACGACCTGCGTGTTCTGGTGGGTGCAGGAGCCGGGGCCGCGATCGGTGCGGCGTTCGGCGCACCTCTGACTGGCGCCTTCTACGCTTTTGAAATCGTCATCGGCGCTTACACGCCGGCGAGCATCGCACCCGTGGTGGCAGCTACCTTGGCAGCGGTCGTAACCGCGCGCACGCTCGGCGCAACGCCCTACCTCATTGCCGCGACCAGCAGCCAGAGCCTCGCGACAGTGGACTATCTGCTTTATGCCGTCCTGGGGCTCGTTTGCGCGGTAGTGGGCATCGCACTGATGCGCTTGGTATCTTTTGCAGAAGCCTCTGTCCGGCGTACCAAGCTTCCGGAATGGGCAAGGCCGATAGTGGGCGGCACGTTGCTTATTCCGATCGCGCTGGCATCTCCCCACGCGCTTTCGGCTGGGCATGGAGCGCTGCATCTCACCATCGGTGGAGAACTGGCGATCGGCGCGCTTGCCCTAATTTTCTTGCTCAAATGCCTGGCCTCCGTGGTGTCTTTAGGATTCGGCTTTCGCGGCGGCCTGTTTTTTGCGTCACTTTTCCTGGGGGCCTTGCTCGGTCAGATTCTTACCCGGCTATGGATGCTGATCCCTGGCGTTGTCCCGTTATCGCCGGTGGATGCGGCGCTGGTCGGGATGGCCGCACTGGCTGTGGCGGTAGTCGGAGGGCCGATGACCATGTCCTTGCTGGTACTCGAGGCAACACATGATTTTGGCATCACGGCGGTGGTGCTTACGGCAACGCTGTGCTCGAGCGCCCTCGTCCGTGAACGCTTCGGCTATTCCTTCTCGACCTGGCGTCTGCACCTGCGCGGAGAAGTGATCCGAAGCGCCCGCGATATTGGCTGGATGCGTTCGTTGACGGCACGCAAGATGATGCGCGCTGCCCCGGCGACCGCACTGCCGACACTTTCGATGTGGATCGGCGTGCAAAAAGGACCCCGTTAGCGGGGTGATCGGCGTCTAAAAGGGACCCCTCATTTCGATGGTTTAAGCAGCCGGCTGGATAATCAGGCGGCGAGATCGGGATGTTGGTTTTGGAGACAGTGGTTCGGATTCGGCGCGAGTATGCCGGTGGTAAGGCGATCAAGGCGATCGCGCGGGATTTGCATGTATCGCGGAAGGTGATCCGCAAGGCGATCCGGGCGCCGGAAGGCGCATTCGACTATCAGCGCAAGGTTCAGCCGCTGCCGCGGATCGGGCCGTTTCAGGATCGCCTGAACACACTGCTGGAAGAGAATGAGGTGCGCGGCAAGCGCGAGCGGCTGCGGATGACGCGGATCCATGATCTGTTGGAGCGCGAGGGTTTTGAGGGCTCCTACGATGCCGTGCGGCGCTACGCGGCGCGCTGGAAGGCCGATCGGCGCAAGGATGCCGGCGATGGTGTCACGGCCTTCATCCCGCTGATGTTCAAGCCCGGCGAGGCCTACCAGTTCGACTGGAGCCATGAGGATGTGGAGATCGCGGGCAAGCCGATGCGGGTGAAGGTCGCGCATATGCGACTGTGTGCATCGCGGGCGGTCTATGTCCGGGCGTATCCGCGCGAGAGCCAGGAGATGCTGTTCGACGCGCATGCGCGCGGCTTTGCTTTCTTCGGCGGGGTGCCAGGCCGCGGCATCTACGATAATATGAAGACGGCGGTGACGAGCGTGTTCACCGGCAAGGAACGGGTCTTCAACCGGCGGTTCCTGATCATGACCGCCCATTATATGATCGAGCCGACCGCCTGCTCACCTGCGGCGGGATGGGAGAAGGGGCAGGTCGAGAACCAGGTGCAGACGATCCGGGGCCGCTTCTTCCAGCCCCGGTTGCGGTTCGCCAGCCTTGACGAGCTCAATGGCTGGCTGGAGGCCGAGTGTCGGCGCTGGGCGGAACGGCAGGCGCACCCGGAACAGGGCGAGCTGACCGTGGCGCAGGCGCTGGAGATCGAGCGATCGGCACTGCAACCGATGCTGGGGCCGTTCGACGGCTTCAACGAGAGCGAGCATGCGGTGACGGGCACCTGCCTGATCAGCTTCGACCGCAACCGCTATTCGGTTTGATCTTCCCTCGATTTGACGGACACCGATGATAGGCTCCGCGGAGCCAGGAGGTGTATGATGACGAGTACGACAAAGCGTCGGTTCACGGATGAGTTTAAGCGCGAGGCAGTAGCGCTGTGGGAGA
>Ga0265296_1003979_pt1 | contig 13192 bp, 12 predicted proteins | sample MunlanPumphouse1_FD_189073 | JGI IMG/M metagenome (GOLD analysis project Ga0265296, IMG submission 189073) | Groundwater microbial communities from a municipal landfill in Southern Ontario, Canada - Pumphouse #1 | ecosystem: Environmental > Aquatic > Deep subsurface > Groundwater | place... | reverse complement strand
TTTCAGGAACTCTTGTAACGAGGGGTAATTCGCGTATACTGATTACGACAATCGGTAATCAAACTCGTTTTGGGCAAATTGCCCAAACCTTAGGTTCTGTTGCTCCTGACAAAACACCTTTACAAAAACGTCTGGACGGATTGGCGAAAATTTTATCAGTCATTATTCTCATAATTGCAGCAATTATCGTGCCTGTTGGGATTTTCCAAGGCAAAGAATTCATACCTCTTTTGCTGATTGCAGTAAGCATTAGTATTGCTGCAATTCCCGAGGGTCTTCCTGCCGTAGTTACAATCGCCTTGGCAATCGGAACCTCAAAGATGGCCAAAAGAAAAGCAATTGTCAGACGTATGCAATCAGTAGAAACTTTGGGAGCAGTTCAGATAATCATCACTGATAAAACCGGTACTTTAACCCAAAATACAATGAGGGTTAAAAAATTCTGGACACTGAAGAAAGAATATGAAACTTCACTTATCAGAGCCTGTGTGTTGGGAAATACGGCTTCTCTTATTGAAAAGAAAGAGAAAAATTCTTTTGACGTTATAGGCGATAAAACAGATGGGGCTCTCCTGTTCTGGGCCAAAGAAAAAGCCGGAGATTTAGAAGAAATAAAGAGTGAGGGAAAAATTCTTGAAGAATATTCTTTTGATCCTCAAACTTCAACTGTTACGACTATCTGGCAAAATAAAGTAAAACACATTTTCGTTAGAGGCGCTCCGGAAGTGGTTCTAGACAAAAGCAAACTTTCTCAAAAAGAAAAAAAGGAAGTAAATAAAATTTATGAAGAATATGCTCGGGAAGGCTACAGAGTTATTGGTTTTGGTACAAGAATCTCCAATCACCAAGGAGATATCGAAAGAAAAGATGCGGAAAAAGATTTAACATTTTTAGGCATTATCGGAATCTATGATCCTCCGCGAGTTGAGGCTAAAAAAGCAGTCGAAGAATCAAGAAAAGCCGGAATTCAAACGATTATGGTAACCGGAGACAATGTGCTTACCGCCAGTGCTCTGGCCAGAGAAATCGGTCTTCTGGAAACAGGCGATGACATTGCAACAGGAGAAGAAATAGATAAGCTGTCAGATGAAGAACTGGAAAAAATAATTTTGAAAACTCGAATCTTTGCCCGCACGAAGCCGGAAGATAAGTTAAGACTAGTGACAGTGCTTAAAAAAATGGGCTATGTGGTTGGAGTAACTGGAGACGGAGTTAATGATGCGCTGGCCTTGAAACGCGCAGATGTTGGCTTAGCCATGGGAGAATCCGGAACAGATGTGGCCAAAGAAGCTTCAGACATTGTTCTGACAGATGATAATTTCGCCACTGTTGTCTCAGCGGTTGAAGAAGGAAGAACAATCTATAATAATATTATAAAATCTATTACCTATCTCCTTGCTACCAATTTTTCCGATTTATCTTTTGTTTTTTTTGCAAATCTAATTGGCCTACCTAATCCATTTTTTCCAACCCAAATTCTCTGGATCAACTTAGTTACGGATGGCGTGCCTGCCTTGGCCTTGGCCTCTGATAACAAGGATCATAGCGTTCTCAACAATAAACCTAGAAGTCCCAATGCGCCAATACTAAACCGTATCCGCCTTACCTTAATTATTACAATCGGACTTTCACTTTCCCTTTGCTATCTTTTGATATTTAACACTCTACTTGAGAATGGCTCTTCGGAAACCTTTGCCAGAACTATCGTGCTTAATGCTCTGGTTGTGTCCCACATGGCTTTGGCTTTTATTATGCGGGGGAAAACAATATTTAAATTTAATAAGTTCCTTATTCTGGGAGTATTATTTACACTTATTCTTCAGGCGATTATCACTTTCAATCCCTTCTTCCAACAAATCTTCAGATTGGGATTTTAGCTTGACATTGATTGATAAATATTATATATTGCAAAGTTATGATTGAACAATGTAAATTTCGAAATGGAGAAAATAACTTTCAATGCAATCCAGTTAAGGGCTTGAGGGTTTTAAAAGAACAAACAGGAGATGTATTTAGCGTCGGCGAATTAAAACAGATTATGTGCGAATCTTCCAGCAATGGCGATTGCCCAGCGTTTAGAAGTCTTAGCAATTTAGGTAGAAAATCTGAATATGCAAGGTTGATAGCTTAATAGATTCTGAATCTAATTGTTAAAATAATTTTCCTTGTTTTTTGCCCTCGTTTTTAATCTTTTTTCCCAAATGTTCGTAGGCGGATTTGGTGGCAACCCGGCCGGATTTAGTTCTTTTTAAAAATCCAAGCTGCAAGAGATAAGGCTCAACCACCTCTTCAACCGTCCCTACGTCTTCCGATATTGATGCGGCAATGGTTTCTACCCCAACCGGTCCTCCACCATGTTTATCTATAATATTTTTCAAATATCTCCTATCAAGTGCATCTAGTCCAAAGGGATCAACTCCTAATAAATCCAAAGCCTGAACAATATTTACTTTATCTATGTCTCCGCCTGCTTTAACTTGCGCATAATCCCTGGCTCTTTTGAGAAGTTTTAACGCAACTCTAGGAGTCCCTCTAGCTCTTTTGGCAATTTCCTTGATGCTTTCCTTGTCCACTTTTACTTTTAATTTTTTCGCTGCATTTGCGATTATTATTTCCAGTTCCGCTGGGACATAAAAATTTAATCTATGAACCAACCCAAACCTGTCCCTTAAAGGAGCAGACATTAACCCAATTCTGGTTGTTGCGCCAATTATGGTAAATTGAGGAAGATCTAATCTTAAGCTTTTCGCAGAAGGTCCTTTTCCCAAAATAATATCCAAAGCATAATCCTCCATTGCAGGATACAAGGTCTCCTCAACTACTTTGTTGAGCCTATGGATTTCATCAATAAAAAGAATATCTCCTTTTTCGAGATTGGTTAAAATTGAAGCCAAATCTCCAGCACGTTCAATCGCAGGGCCGGAGGTTACCCTAATATTAGCGTTCATTTCTTTGGCGATCAAATGAGCCAGAGTTGTTTTACCAAGCCCCGGCGGACCATACAAAAGCACATGTTCTATAGCTTCTTTTCTTTTTTTCGAAGCAGTTATTGTAATTTTCAAAGATTCTTTTATTGAAGCTTGTCCATAAAACTCATTCCACTCTTTTACCCGAAGGGACGTAAATAATGCCTCTTCTTCAGGATTAATATTCTCACTTGAAGTTATTTTCGTTTTCTTATTCATTTTCCCAAATATTTTAATGCTAATTTAATTGTTTCTGTAATTTCTTGTCCTTCTTTCTTAACTTTTCTTATTGCATCATGAATCTCCGTACTGGTAAATCCAAAATTTTTCAATGCAATTACTATCTTTTCGTTTCCAGACATATCTTCACCGCTTAAGTCAAGCTCATTTCCCCCAAATTTATTCTTTAACTCAATGATTATTTTCTGCGCATTTTTTTGGCCCAAGCGCGGAACCGATTTGAAGAATGAGGTGTCAGCGGAAATTATTGCTGAAACAATCTGACTCCTATTCCCTATTGAAAAAATATTCATGGCGGTTTTGGGACCTATACCGGAAACACTAATGAGATTTTCAAAAAGTTTTAAATCTGCAGCTTCCAAAAAACCAAAAAGGGAAATGTTGTCTTCTCTGACATGAGTATAAATAAAAAGTTCCAGCGGAGAGGACTTATGAGCCTTTGTTAAAACATCTCGGCTTCCCAATACTCTATATCCAACTCCCTTAACATCCAAAATAAGATAATTTCCTTCCTTAAAAAACACTTCTCCTTTCAAGAACCCAATCATACAGCGTCAATTATAGCATACAGATAACCGCTATCCCGCGAAGCTTTAGCGAAGTAGGATTTCGTCTTGATTATAGCACAAGAAATATCTAGAATAGATAATATGATCAACCTTGACAACTTACAGGAAATAAAAAGCTTAGATAAAGAGAATATACTCAGCTCTATCGACGAGCTTCCAAAACAATGCCTGCACGCATGGGAGGATAATGAAAAACTCGAAGTACCAAATTCCTACCGCGATATCAATAAAGTAGTCATGTGTGGTATGGGCGGGTCTGGTTTGGCAGCTAGAGTTATTGAGTCTGTATTTGCCAAAAAGTTAAAATGTCCTTTAACCCGCGTTAATGACTATGATTTGCCTAATTGGGTTGACAAAAATACTTTGATTATTGCTTCAGCCTATTCAGGTTTTACGGAAGAACCAATAAACTGTGTTTATCAGGCAATTAAGAAAAAACTGAAGTGGATGTCAATTGGAGCAGGAGGATTAATAATTGATTTGGCTAAAAAAAATAATGTGCCCTATTACTCAATTGAGCCAACTTATAATCCCAGCAAGCAACCCAGAATGGCTGTCGGTTATTCTCTTATCGGTCAATTAATTATGGCTTCTAAGGCAGGCGTTGTCAACATAACAAAGCAGGACATCTTATCTTTGGCAAAAGAAATGGAAAATGTTAGAATAGTGACTAATGTTAACGTCCCAATCGAAAAAAATCCAGCCAAAGAACTGGCGAAGGAGTGTTACGGAAAAAAAGTTATTTTTGTTGCCAGCCGCCATCTTTTGGGATCTGCGCACACTGTCAAAAATCAAATGAATGAGAATGCAAAAAATTTTACGACAATCTTCGATATTCCAGAACTTAATCATCATCTAATGGAAGGGTTAAGATTTCCAGAGTCAAATCAACAGGATATGTTATTTTTATTTGTTAATTCCAATCTTTATCCAAGCCGCATCCAACAACGCTTCACTATTACTCAAAACATTGTCAAAGAAAATAAGGTACAATACGTGACCTGGCACGCGAAGTCTGACAATTTATTATCTCAAGCTTTTGAATTTATTCAATTCGGCGGTTACGTAGCCTTTTATTTAGCTATGCTTAATGGAATTAATCCTGCAGCAATCCCCTATGTTGATAAATTTAAAGTTGATCTTGGGCAGCCCCTCGGCCAGTGGAAATAGATATTTTAACCTTGACCCCACACATGCTTACTTCTCACCTTATCTACTATCCGTAGCGCGGCTCGAAGATCGCTTAGGCGGGGTCTGCGGGACAATTGCTTTGAAACAATTGTCCCTTGACAAAGACATACAAGATATATACAATATTTGTATGAATACGCAAACCTTTAACATTTCCCTCCCTAGAGAACTAGTCAAAAAAGTTGATGAACAAGCTAAAGAAGAATATCGCAACAGAAGCGATTTTATTCGCGAAGCTTTGATTGCCCGTCTCAGAGAAAAAGATGCATGGAATCAAATCTTTAAGGCAGGCGAAAAAGCGATGAAAGATATGGGAATTAAAAGCGAAAAAGAAGTTAACGAAATAGTGTATAAATATAGACATGGCCGCAAATCCAATCAAAATAGTTCTTGATACCAATATCTTAATTTCAGGCATTGGCTTCGGAGGCAAACCAAGAGAAATTTTACATTTTATTTTGGATGATAAGATTGAAGTAATTACCTCACCAGTACTTCTGGCAGAGCTTGAGGATGTTATAAATAAGAAATTTCCTAAATTAGCATATAGCTTTGCCTTAATTGGCGAACAGATTAAGGGTAAATTCAAGATAGTCAACCCAAAAAAATCATTTTTAGTATCCAGAGACAACGATGATAATCGGGTTTTGGAGGCAGCCGTGGAGGGCAGATGCAGCTATATTATAACCGGCGACAAAGATTTATTGGATTTAAAAACTTTTAAAAATATAAAAATTGTCACACCCGATATCTTCTTGTCTGAAATTTAAAACCCATCTAGACCTACCCCTCGGCCAGTGGAAATAGAAAGTTTAATAATGTTCAGAACAACGCGAAAAAGAACATAACGAAACTACCTCCTAAATCTTTCTACATCTCTCCACCCAATATCTGTTCTAAAATGTAAATTATTTCCCTCTACACTCATCTTTGACATTGCATGATATACTCTTCGCCTTGCTTCGATAACTGTTTTCCCCTCACCAACAATATAGAAAAGTCTTCCTCCCTGAGCTAGATAATTTCCTCCTACTTTCTTAATAATCCCTGCTCCATAAATCTTAATACCTGGTATTTTTTGCACCTTTTTTATTCCAAAAACCTTTTTTCCTTTCACCTTAGAATAATCACCAGGATAACCCTTAGATACTCCGGCAATTACAACCCTAACCTTTTTATCTTGTTTAATTTTTAATTTTTTTATATTCCCAGCAATAATTTCCTCACTTATTTGATATAAATCATTTTTTATTGATGGCAATATTACTTGCGCTTCCGGATCTCCCCATCTCGCATTAAATTCAATAGCATAAACCTTATCTTTTACAACAATTCCTCCTAAATATAATACCCCCTTGTATGGACGGTTTTCCTTTTTAAGCCCATTCAGAGTTTTAGTAATTATTTGTTCTGTTTGTTTTCTTATCTTTGCATTAACTACCAAAGGGTTCGAGACACAGCCCATCCCTCCGGTGTTCCCGCCTAAGTCACCGTCATTAACTCTTTTATAATCCTGGGCAAATCCTACAATTTGATAATTAAGACCATCAGAGAATGCAAAAGCAGAAAATTCCTCACCTATTAACCACTCTTCCAGAAGATAAGTATTACCTGCAGAGTCAAATTTTTTCATTTGCTTTATGCCACTTATTGCCTCTTTTGTATTTGTTGCGGGTATGACACCTTTTCCTCCCGCAAGGCCTGATGCTTTTACGAACCACGAAGCTTTGTGTTTTCTAACAAAATCTATTCCTTGTTTTTGCGACTTACAAATTTTAAATTTGGGATGAGGAATTGCATATTTTTCCATAAATTCACGCGCCCAAGCTTTATCCCATTCTATTTGACCTGCATTTTTCATCGGGCCAACAGCCTTAATTCCTGCCTTGTTTAATTCATCAACCAAACCAACTGCAACCGCATTATCCTGAGCAACATCCACCAAATCTACTTTTTCTTTCCTGCAAATCTCTAAAATTTCTTTGACCGAAGTTGTTTTTAAGCGTCCATATGTTTTTACAGATACTGAGGAATTAATTTGCATTAAATCATTTCCCGGAATAGCAATTATTTTCGAAACGTACGTACTTAAAGAATATTTGTGAACTAGAGCTGCTCCTCTCCCTCCACCATCAACTACTAAAACAACATTTCTCTTATTCATTTGAGTTTAGGATTCGTGAATGCGTGGGTTAGGGCGACTGCGATTGCATCAGCAGTGTCATCCAATTTTGGCATTTCTTTTAATTTAAGTATTGCTTTTACCATTTTCCCAACCTGGGATTTATCTGCCTTACCGTATCCCGTAACCGCAATTTTTATCTGTAAAGGCGTGTAAGAAAAAACAGGAATTTTCTGCATTGTAGCAGCTAAAATTATTACTCCCCTTGCTTCTCCAACTTTAAAAGCAGTCTTGGCATTAGTGGTAAAAAATAACTCTTCAATTGCCAAAACATCCGGCCTGTATTTTTTAATCAACGCACAAACTTGCTTATAAACATCTGTCAGTCTTTCTTGTGAGGCAATATCTTTCGAAGTTTCAATGCACCCACAACTTTGCATTTTGTATTTTGCATTTTGATTTTCTATGACTGCCCATCCAACTCTTGCAAATCCAGGATCAATCCCAAGTATCCTCATAAAACCATGTTCATTATAACATGCGTGTTGTAATAACCTCACAAATACGATACAATAACCTTTATGAAAAGATACAAGCTTGCAGTTGAGAAGAGAAAAGTTCTTGGAAAAAAAGTTCATAAACTTCGGAAAGAAGGCTTTTTACCTGCGAATATTTACGGAAAAGGCGTAAAATCTCTCTCTGTTCAGATCCCCTACAAAGATTTTGAAAAAGTTTACAAGGAAGCTGGCCTTACAGGAATTATCGATGTTTCAGTTGGCGACGAAATCAGGCCGTCATTAATTCACAATGTTCAGCAAGATTATTATAAGCACATACTTCTTCATGCAGACTTCTTCCAGGTTAATCTTAAGGAAAAAGTCAAAACAATGGTTAAAATCATTACTGTTGGCGAACCTAAGGCAGTTTCAGAAAAGCTTGGATTGCTTATTCAACCCTTATCTGAAGTCGAAATTGAAGCTCTTCCTACAGATTTACCAGATAAGATAGGTGTAAATGTTGAACCCCTGGCAATATTGGATGCACAAATAACTGTTGGTGAAATAAAAGTACCAACAGGCGTTACGATTTTGACAGATGCATCTCAAGTTGTAGCCAAGATCGGATCATTAATTAGTAAGGAGGCAGCAGAACAGGCAGCAGCAGAACAGGCAGCAGCAGAAGCGGCCAAAGCAGCAGCAGCACCCACTACGGAAGAACTCGAAAGAACAGTAGCTCCAGTAGGAGAAGGCGCAGCGCCACAACCCACAGCAGAAACCCATTCAACAAGCTCAGGACAAGCTGGAAAATCAGCAGCTGGAACCCCAGCGCCAGCAACTCCAAAACCGGAAGCTCCAAAAAAGTAACTACTTGTTTCCGAGAAATTTCTCTAATTTTCTTCCGTTTTCAGAATTTGGATCCAAAGCTAAACCTTTTTCAGCATACATTTTCGCCTTAGGGGTATTCCCTAGCTTATATTCCAAAATCGATGCCTGAAAATACGCATCTCTATAATTTTGCTGTTTATATAGAAATTCTTCCCAGAAACTTAAATCGCGAGCTATAGCTTCCCTTTGAAAATCAATATCCTGCTTTATTTGCAGATTTTTTTGAAAATCCATTCCCACAACAACAACTGCGGCTGTAAAAGCAAAAACAATCAAAATTTTCAAGATTTTCCCATATAGCTTGAGCAGTCTTAATGGGTCAACCTTAGGTAAAGAAACTTTTAAATTCTCGGTAATAGTTCGGGAATTACTCGGGGATTCTGTATTTTTTCCGCCAGCCGGCGGACTTTTCTTTTTTATGTTCTTAAATTTCATAAAGTGGGCTTGCCCGCTGAAGTCTTAGCGAAGGAAGGCCATTTGTCTATCATTATGGATTTGCCGAACTTAAATCTTTGATAAATTTCCTCTGTCACAAAAGGCACAAAAGGATGTAATAACCTTAGCTGAATTAAGAACAAAGAACTAAGGACTAAAAATGAAGTTTCATCAATACGGTTTTTGACATCCTCTATATATTTATCCGCGAATTCATGCCAAGCAAATTCATACAAGGCTTCTGCAGCATAATTGAAATTATATTTATCTAAATCATCTGTCACTTTCTTAACCAACTCCCCCACTTTCTTAATTATCTCTTTGTCGTTTTTGTTTTTTGCAATTTTTAATAACTCTGTTAAGTTTTGAGTTTTGACATTTGAGTTTTGATTTCGCTTCATCTCAATGAAGCGTCCCATATTCCATAATTTATTAATAAATTTACGGGCAGCTTCCAGCTTTGGATAAGATAATGCCTGATCGTTTCCCGTTGCATTGCCATAAATTAAAGCGAACCGCACTGCATCTGCTCCATATTGGTCTACAAGCTCTAATGGATTAACAACATTACCTTTGGATTTACTCATCTTTTTCCCATAGGGATCATTTACCAAACCATGTAAAACAATATTCTTAAAAGGAATTTGTTTTCCAACCTCCTTAACAGCTTGTTTTTGTTGAATGTATATCCCCAGCATTACCATTCTTGCCACCCACCAAGGAAGAATATCATAGCCTGTTTCCATTACATCGGTAGGATAAAATTTAAGACAATTTGTTGTTTTAAGAGTTGCATACGGCCATTGCCCTGAAGAAAACCACGTATCAAAAGTGTCAGGATCTTTTCGCCAATTTTCACCAACAGGACTCTTTTCTCCTACATAAATTTCCTGAACTTGATCATTTTTAAGAAGACCAAAAGAATATGTATAAATCCATACCTTTGTTTTCTCAGTTACGTCTAATTCAGGCTTATGAAACTTAAGTGCTTCAATTAATTCTTTTCTTTCTTTATATGTTGCCCCATGAGCCTTATTATCCAAAGGTATTTCCCCAACTGTTTTTTGTTCAACATTAATAATTGTTCCATAGCCAAATATTTTCCCACTCTGGCTATTTTTAAAAGCAAATCTATCTCCTTTTTTAAAGGCTTTAAAATTACGATCTTGCAATCTATATGTTTTTGTTTTTCCAGATAAAACTTGTTTCTCTGTCCTCTCATGAAATCCCCAAGTGCGCAAATTATCTGAGGGCCTCCATTCTCTAAACCAGGCAGGAATTTGGATCCCCCAGACAATTTGTCTAGAGATGTTCCAATCTCGAATATTTTCTAAAAACTGTAAATATCTTTTTTCAAAATTCTTCGGATAAATCTTAATTTTACCTTTCTTAATTGCGTCGATTGCTGGTTCTGCTAAAGGTTTCATTTTTATAAACCATTGTTCCAAAGGCAAAGGTTCCAAAACGTTCTTACACTTATAACAAAGTCCTACTCTATTTTGATAATTTTCATCTATTTTCTCTATTAATTCCTTTGTCTGCATTTCTTCAACAATTGCTTTTCTTGCTTGCTTAACATACAGGCCTTCAAACTTACCGGCAAAATGATTCATTTTCCCATCAAATCCAATAACCTGTTTTAGAGGTAAATTGTGACGCTTTCCTGTTTCAAAGTCATTAAAATCATGCGCCGGAGTAATTTTAACAACTCCTGTTCCGAATTTCGGATCAACTGATTCATCAGCAATTACTTTTATTTTTGCTTTTCCTAAGACAGTTTCGATTTCTAAATATTTTCCAACATATTTTTTATATCGTTTATCTTCTGGGTGGACTGCTACCGCCGTGTCTCCAAATTTTGTTTCAGGACGAGTCGTAGCCAAAACTAAAGGACCATATTTTATGTAATAGAGCCGACTTTTTCGATCTTCGTGAACTACCTCCAAATCAGAGAATGAAGTGCCGTCAAAAGTACAATAATTTACCAGTCTTTTTGCCCTATAAACTAAGCCGTCAGCAAAAAGCTTCTTAAAAGTATCATAAACTATTTTAATAACATCATTATCCAAAGTATATTTTTCTCTGCTCCAATCCAAAGAAAAACCTAATCTTCGAAGTTGCTTTTCTATACCTCCCCTATTCTCGTTAACATAGTTTTTAATCATTTCATAAAGTTCTTCTCTTTCATAATCCAGTCTTGATTTTCCTTCCTCGCGAAGCTTTTTTTCAAAAACGAATTGCGTTTCTATTCCAGCATGATCGGTTCCCGGAAGCCAAAGAGTGGAAAAGCCTTTCATGCGATGAAATCTAATCAAAATATCTTCAACAACATACATTGCATGACCAAAATGCAAAGCACCATTGGCATTAGTAGGCGGAAGAATAATGCAGTAAGGTTTGCCTTGAGGATTTATTTCCGGCTTAAAATAGCCGTTTTCTTCCCAGTCTGAATAGATTCTCTCTTCAACATCTTTATGATTATAAACCTTATCCATTACTTCATTCTAACACAGCCCAATAATTCCAATCAATGAAATCATATTTCCCGAAGATTTACCTAATTATTACCGAAGACTAGCCCTCTATCATTTTGTACCCTCTGGTTTTGACTGTCTGGATCTCAAACTTGGCATTTTGGGATTTCAGTTTTACACGCAGACGAGCAACTAATCTATCTATTGCCCAATCAGACACTCCAAGTTCCTCAACCTCTGGCCAAACTGCCTGAATAATTTCTTCCCTCTCGCAAATGACATTGATTTTACTTTTAAGAAAAGTGAAAAGAAGATGTTCCTTCTTGCTTAAATCAACGCTGGAAACATTTCCTTTAGCAAACTGTCTTTGTTTTAAATAATGACTAAAAAGCGGACTAAATACCATAGTCTTTTCTCCGCCGGCTGGCGGATATTCAACTGTAAGTCCGCTGCCCCATAAATAAGCTGCTGATTTTCTTTCCTCCGAAGTTACCTTCTGGCCTTTTTCTATTTTTAACAAAACGTTCTGTTCAGCACTACCCAAACTTTCCCACAATTCCTCTGATTGAAGCATTATCCTTTCATCGCGGGATAAAAAATCAAAAATCTCCTGTTTGTTTTTAAATGTTTTTCCGGATTCATGAAAAGAAATTAACGCCAATTGCAGATACTGTACATATCCGTCTACAACTTCAAAGAGCGAAGTCTCCAAAACGGGCGGAAAAATAAGCTTATATCGTACCTTGTAGGTATCAAAAATAGCTTTTGTATCTTTTTTTTCTGCTGGCCTTATATACATAGTCCGGGCAAAAAGAGCAACCGATGATTTTGTAAAAACGTCAGGCACAAGATCCGTTAATCCCCTATAGCTAGTAAAAACGAAGGAAACCTTTCTGTTTGCTGCGTCTTTTAAGCCCTGCAGGTTTCCAAACAATTCGGAAGTAACAATTTCTTTCAGCCTATCAAAACGTATAAAAAATATTGTAGATGATACATTTTCCTGGGTAATTTTAGCAAGGCTTTTTTTTACGCTTTCTATTGTTAGAAAAGTATCCTTAGACTGCATGCAATCCAAGAATAATCTTTCTATATATTTTTTCGTCTGCACTTTCAGGGTTGAATTTTCAACACTGTCCAAAATTCTTTTAAGGGTCAGTATCCAAAAAGGAAAAACCTCTCTCTCAACCAGATCATTAAGGTCAACCGGAATAAAAAGATGTTGATTACCATCGGCAATATATGTTTTTGTAATTCCCTTGTGATTAAGAAAAAAACGAAGAAAATTACTAATTCCTACTCTTTTAATACCAATTAAGACAACGCTGTTGCGATTTCTAAGATGCTGACCCAATGCTTTAGCATCATTCTGTCTAAAGGAAATAGGATAAAGAGCTTCGGTTATTCCATTTGTCATAGATGCTCTATTTTAATAGATTCATAGTCTCTTTGGCAACACTCAACTTTGCAATATTTTTTAGTCTATTTGCTTACAAAACTTACCAGCATTTCCTTGTCTCCTGTGATATTTCCTGAATATGAGAGGCTTCCATCTTCTTTTTTTAGACCCTCGGACTTAAGAACACTAAGGTTATCCGGATAATATAGAGAAAAAGAGTAAGGCAGAGCATCAATACCTGGTTGTTTAAATATTTTTAAGCTATAGGAAAAATTATTTGAATCAAAAGTATTTTTTCTTGGGACAATATATTGAATTTTTATTTTTACTAATTCTCCTGCGGGAATATTCACAAGGAATCCATGAATTATTTTTTCATTTTCAATTAACTTTTCTACCTCAAGTCCCGCTGGC
>Ga0265296_1003978_pt1 | contig 13196 bp, 12 predicted proteins | sample MunlanPumphouse1_FD_189073 | JGI IMG/M metagenome (GOLD analysis project Ga0265296, IMG submission 189073) | Groundwater microbial communities from a municipal landfill in Southern Ontario, Canada - Pumphouse #1 | ecosystem: Environmental > Aquatic > Deep subsurface > Groundwater | place... | reverse complement strand
TGGCTGCCGACCCACAACCCACCCATGAATTCACCCTGGACAACGGCCTCAAGGTCGTCGTGCGCGAAGACCATCGCGCCCCGGTGGTGGTCTCGCAGGTCTGGTACAAGGTCGGCTCCAGCTATGAAACCCCTGGCCAGACCGGCTTGTCCCACGCCCTGGAACATATGATGTTCAAGGGCAGCTCCAAGACCGGCCCCGGCGAAGCCTCGTTGATCCTGCGCGACCTGGGCGCCGAAGAAAACGCCTTCACCAGCGACGACTACACCGCCTACTACCAAGTGCTGGCCCGCGATCGCCTGGGCGTTGCCCTGGAACTGGAGGCCGACCGCATGGCCACCCTGCGCCTGCCGGCCGACGAATTCAGCCGCGAGATCGAAGTCATCAAGGAAGAGCGCCGCCTGCGCACCGATGACAACCCGCTGTCCAAGGCCTTTGAACGCTTCAAGGCGATGGCCTACCCGGCCAGCGGCTACCACACGCCGACCATCGGCTGGATGGCCGACCTGGACCGCATGAAGGTCGAGGAACTGCGCCACTGGTACCAATCCTGGTACGTGCCCAACAACGCCACCCTGGTCGTGGTGGGCGATGTGACCCCGGATGAGGTGAAAACCCTGGCCCAGCGTTACTTCGGCCCGATTCCCAAGCGCGACGTGCCACCGGCGAAAAAGCCCCTGGAGCTGGCCGAGCCGGGCGAGCGCCAACTGACCCTGCATGTGCAGACCCAATTGCCGAGCGTCATCCTGGGCTTCAACGTCCCGGGCCTGGCCACCGCCGAAGACAAACGTTCGGTCAACGCCCTGCGCCTGATCTCGGCGCTGCTCGATGGCGGCTACAGCGCGCGCATCCCGAGCCAGCTGGAACGCGGTGAAGAACTGGTGTCCGCGGCCTCGACCAACTACGACGCCTACACCCGTGGCGACAGCCTGTTCACCTTGAGCGCCACGCCCAACCAGCAGAAGAAGAAAACCGTGGCCCAGGCCGAAGCCGGGCTCTGGCGCCTGCTGGACGAACTCAAGGCCAAGCCACCGACCGCCGAGGAGCTGGAACGCATCCGCGCCCAGGTCATTGCCGGCGTGGTCTACGAGCGCGACTCCATCACCAGCCAGGCCACAGCCATTGGCTCCCTGGAAACGGTCGGCCTGTCGTGGAAGCTGATGGACACCGAGCTTGCCGAGCTGCAAAGCGTGACACCCGAGGACATCCAGAAGGCCGCGCGCACGTATTTCACCCGCGAACGCCTGAGTATCGCCCATGTCCTGCCCGAGGAGACCACCCATGAGTGATCGCAAAAACAACCGCCTGGTGCTGCCCGGCCTGATCGTCGTGACCCTGGTGGCGGCGGTCGCGGTGTATATCGGCCGCCCGGACGACTCCGTGGCCAGCCCGGCGCTGGAGCAGGCCAAGTCCAGCAAGACCCTGCAATCCCTGGCAGAGCTGGATGGCAAGAACCCGACCAACCGCAAGCTCAACGTGCAGACCTGGAATACCGCCGAAGGCGCCAAGGTGCTGTTCGTCGAGGCCCACGAACTGCCGATGTTCGACATGCGCATCCTGTTCGCCGCCGGCAGCAGCCAGGACGGCAACACGCCGGGCCTGGCCTTGCTGACCAACGCCATGCTCAACGAAGGCGTGCCGGGCAAGGATGTGGGGCAGATTGCCGCCGGTTTTGAAGGCCTGGGCGCCGATTTCAGCAACGGTGCCTACCGTGACATGGCGCTGGTCTCGCTGCGCAGCCTCAGTGCCGCCGACAAACGCGACGCCGCCCTCACGCTGTTTGACCAGGTGATCGGCCAGCCGACCTTCCCCGCCGACTCCCTGGCGCGGATCAAGAACCAACTGCTGGCCGGCTTCGAGTACCAGAAACAGAACCCGGGCAAGCTGGCGAGTATCGAGCTGTTCAAGCGCCTATATGGCGAGCATCCCTATGCGCACCCGAGCGAAGGCACGCCTGCGAGCGTTCCGGCCATTACCCAGGCACAGCTGAAGGCATTCCATGCCAAGGCCTACGCCGCCGGCAACGCGGTGATCGCGATGGTCGGCGACCTGTCCCGCGCAGACGCCGAGGCCATGGCGGCCAAGGTCTCCGCATCCCTGCCCAAGGGCCCGGCGCTGGCGAAGATCGCCGAGCCAACCGAACCCAAGGCTGGCCTGGGGCATATCGAGTTTCCATCCAAGCAGACGCATCTGCTGTTCGCACAACTGGGCATCAACCGCGCCGACCCGGACTACGCAGCCTTGTCCCTGGGCAACCAGATCCTGGGTGGTGGTGGTTTTGGCACCCGCCTGATGAGCGAAGTGCGTGAGAAGCGCGGCCTGACTTATGGCGTGTACTCGGGCTTCTCGCCGATGCAGGTGCGTGGCCCCTTCATGATCAACTTGCAGACCCGCGCCGAAATGAGCGGCGGCACCTTGCGCCTGGTGGAGCAAGTGCTGGCCGACTACCTCAAGACCGGGCCGACGCAAAAAGAACTGGATGACGCCAAGCGCGAACTGGCCGGCAGCTTCCCGCTGTCCACCGCGAGCAACGCCGATATCGTCGGGCAACTGGGCGCCATGGGGTTCTACAACCTGCCGCTCAATTACCTGGAAGATTTCATGCAGCAATCTCAGGCCCTGACCGTCGATCAGGTCAAGGCCGCCATGAACAAACACTTGAGCAGCGATAAAATGGTGATCGTGACCGCTGGTCCCACCACCGCGCAAAAGCCACTACCGCCCCCCACTGATAAACCTGCCGAGCAGCCGCTCGGGGTTCCGGAGCATTAATGGCCAGTCCATCGCGCCCTAAAAAACCTGTCCATAACGTTCATAACGGTGTGGGCCAACTGCGCATCATTGGCGGCCAATGGCGCAGCCGCAAGCTGAGTTTCCCCGATGTGGTGGGCCTGCGCCCCACCCCGGATCGGGTCCGCGAGACCTTGTTCAATTGGCTCGCGCCGCACATCGAGGGGGCCAAGGTACTTGACCCGTTTGCTGGCAGTGGTGCGTTGTTCCTCGAGTCCCTGTCCCGTGGCGCCGCCCTGGGCCAGGCCCTGGACGCGAGCAACGTGGCGGTTTCCAGCCTGCGCGAGCACCTGGGCACACTGCGTTGCACCACCGGCCATGTACAGACCGCCGATGCCCTGCGCTACCTGGAAACCCAGCCGGCCAGTGCATTCGATGTGGTGTTCCTCGACCCGCCGTTCAACCAGAACCTGTTGCCAACCGTCTGCGCGCTGCTGGAAGAGCGCCAATGGCTGGCCGATGACGCCTGGGTCTACACCGAAAGCGAGACCGCGCCGTCGACCCTGGGCCTGCCCGGCAACTGGCGCCTGCACCGCGAGCAAAAGTCCGGGCGGGTGTATTACGCACTGTGGCAACGTACGCTGCAGACCGCTTAATAGGACCACTGCTTTTTTCAGGTGTACCGAGATAGCGGGTTTTTGGGGCTGCTGCGCAGCCCAACGGGGGACAAGCCCCCTCGCCACAACCCACTGGCCACCCCCCCCTTAAGAGTTGTGTCGAGACCCCTCATCGTGCCGAAACCTTCAGACCGCTTCACTCCCGCTTTCGGCCTCGGTAACCCCCACCTGCAAACGTTGTGGGGCCCACTCTGGCGCCCCACCACCCACCTCGATCGCCAGCGCGAGCGCCTGTGGCTGGAGGATGGTGACTTCCTCGACCTCGACTGGCATGGCCCCCATGACCCGCACGCACCACTGGTGCTGGTACTGCATGGCCTGACAGGCTCGTCCAACTCGCCCTACGTCGCCGGCCTGCAAAAAGCCTTGGCCAGCCAAGGCTGGGCCAGCGTCGCCCTGAATTGGCGCGGTTGTTCCGGCGAACCCAACCTGCTGGCCCGCAGTTACCATTCAGGCGCCAGTGAAGACCTAGCGGCCGCCATTGCGCACCTGCGGGCCAAGCGACCGTTGGCGCCACTGTATGCCGTGGGTTACTCCCTGGGTGGCAATGTGTTGCTCAAGCACCTGGGCGAAACCGGTGACAACTCCGGCCTGCAGGGAGCTGCGGCGGTATCGGTGCCGTTTCGCCTGGACCAGTGCGCCGACCGCATAGGCCTGGGGTTTTCACGGGTTTATCAAAAGCATTTCATGCGCGAGATGCTCGGCTACATCCGGGTCAAGCAGCGCCAGTTCCTGGCGGACGGACGCGAAGAAGCATTGAAGACCCTGGCGCAGCTCGGCTCGCTGGAGAAAATGCGCACGTTCTGGGATTTTGACGGCCGCGTCACCGCACCGCTGCATGGTTACTTGAGTGCCGAGGACTATTACCGACGGGCGTCGAGTCGTTACTTCCTCGGGGCAATCCGCACGCCGACGCTGATCATCCACGCGGCAGATGATCCTTTTGTGTTTGCCCACAGCTTGCCCCAGGCCAGCGAACTGTCGGACTGCACCGAGTTTGAACTGCAGGCCAAGGGCGGGCATGTGGGGTTTGTCGACGGCTCGCTGAAGACGCCTGGGTACTACCTGGAGCGGCGGATCCCGCAATGGTTACGGGTAAAACACGGTTAATCATGTGGGAGCGAGCTTGCTCGCGAATGCGGCGTTTCAGCTAATAAATTCGGTGGCTGGCACACCGCATTCGCGGGCAAGCCCGCTCCTACATTTGATCGGGGATTACCCACTTAATCGCCGGTAGCAATTTCGCGCTGCGGATCATTGATCCACTCACTCCACGACCCCGCATACAACTTGCCCAACGGATACCCCGCCAGGCTCAGGGCAAACAGGTTGTGGCACGCCGTCACGCCCGAGCCGCAATACGCCACCAATTCATCCGGCGAACGACCTTGCAGTTTGTCGGCAAACCGCTGCTTGAGCTGCTCCACCGGCAAGAAACGCCCATCACTGCCCAGGTTCTCGTTGAACGCTGCACATTGCGCCCCGGGAATGTGTCCGGCAATCGGATCAATCGGCTCCACCTCGCCGCGAAAGCGCGGCAAGGCGCGGGCGTCGATCAGGGTCAGGCCCGGCTGGCCCAGGCGTTTTTGCAGGTGTTCGACATCCAGCAGCAAATGGTTGTCCGGGCTGCCGGTGAAGGTGCCAGGCTCGGTGCTCGGCGCATCCAGGCTCAAGGGGAAACCCGCGGCATGCCAGGCTTTCAGCCCACCATCGAGGATCGACACGCCGTCGCGCTTGCCCAGCCACGCCAGCAGCCACCAGGCACGGGCGGCATACGCGCCAGGGCCGTCGTCATACAGCACAATCTCGCTGTCAGCATTGATGCCCCAGGCCTGCAACTGCTGGACCAGCGCCTGGGGCGCCGGTAGCGGATGGCGACCCGTCACGCCCTTGGTCACCGGCCCGCTGAGGTGGCGCTCCAGGTCCGCATACTGCGCGCCCTCGATATGCCCCTCGGCATAGCTGCAACGCCCGTAGTCCGGGTCTTCCAGGGCAAAGCGGCAATCGAGGATGACGAGGCCTGCGTGCTTCTGGCGTTCGGCCAGTTGTTGCGGGCTGATCAGTTGCGCAAGCGGCATAACGGACTCCTGGAAATATGTTCGGGAAAGGGCCTACTTCACTTCTTCCAGTGCCTGACTCAACGGCACATAAAACTCCTTGAACAACGCGTCCACGGCCTCTTTGGCCTGGGGCGTGATAAACCCCGCCTCCAGCACCAGCACCTGGTACACCCCGCGCTTGATTGCCTCGGCACTCAGGTGTGCGGAGTTCTCGTTGGTGGTGCACAAAAAACGCACCCAGGAGGTGAGGATAATCCAGGCGTTGAGGGTCAAGGCTTCGGTCTGCACCGGGTCCATGTTCAGGATCCCTGCCTCGACAAACCCCCGGTAAATCGCGCCACCCTGGATCAGGCAACGCTGGGAGAAACGCCGGTAGCCGGTGGCCAGTTCCGGGTCGCTTTCCAGCAGATGCTCAAGATCGCGGTGCAGAAAACGATAGCGCCACATGCCCGCCAGCACCGCCTGCAGGTAGAAGCGCTTGTCCTCGACCACCATGGCGCGCCCCTGGGGCGGGCGCAGGAAGCTGTCCACCAGAGCTTCATACTCGCGAAACAGCACCGCGATAATCGCCTGCTTGTTCGGGAAGTGGTAGTACAGGTTGCCCGGGGATATTTCCATATGGGCGGCAATATGGTTGGTGCTGATGCTGCGCTCGCCCTGCTGGTTGAACAGCTCCAGGCTGGTTTGCACAATGCGTTCGCTGGTCTTTACTCGTGGTGCCATAGGGGATCGGCTTCTTGAATCCTGATACAAACATCTTACGGTCTATCCTTGCCAGGATAAAACTGCATGTTGCAGCGAAGGCATTTGACAAAATAGAGTAATGACTCTAAAAACGCAGGTATTCCAATAACAATCGGGAACTGCGTCATGTCTGCCAACGTTGCTTACCTGCAAGATTCCCAGGCGCTGGACCAACTCCAGGACCTGTTCGCTGCCCAGCGCCGCGCCTACGCAGCCAACCCGATGCCACCAGCGGCGCAGCGCCAGCAGTGGCTCAAGGCCTTGCGCGACCTGCTCAGCGATGAACGCCAGGCGCTGATCGAGGCCATCAGCAACGATTTCAGCCATCGCAGTGCCGACGAAACCCTGTTCGCCGAGCTGATGCCCAGCTTGCATGGCATCCACTACGCCAGCAAACACCTCAAGGGCTGGATGAAACCGTCGCGCCGCGCTGTAGGTATAGCCTTCCAACCGGCATCTGCCAAAGTGATCTATCAACCCCTGGGGGTCATCGGGGTGATCGTGCCCTGGAACTACCCGCTGTACCTGGCCATCGGCCCGCTGGTCGGTGCGTTGGCGGCAGGTAACCGGGTGATGCTCAAGCTCAGCGAATCCACCCCGGCCACTGGCCAGTTGCTCAAGAACCTGCTGGCGCAAATCTTCCCCGAAGACCTGGTGTGCGTGGTGCTCGGCGAAGCCGAAGTGGGCATGGCGTTTTCCAAACTGCCTTTTGATCACCTGCTGTTCACCGGCGCCACCAGCATCGGCAAGCACGTCATGCGCGCCGCCGCCGAGCACCTGACCCCGGTCACCCTGGAACTGGGCGGTAAATCCCCGGCGATTGTTTCGGCCGATGTGCCGCTCAAGGATGCCGCCGAACGGATCGCCTTCGGCAAGGCATTGAATGCCGGGCAAACCTGTGTGGCGCCGGACTATGTGCTGGTCCCCGAGGACCGGGTGGATGGCTTCGTCGCGGCCTACACCCAGGCGGTACGTGGGTTTTATCCGACCCTGGCTGATAACCCGGACTACACCGCCATCATCAACGAGCGACAACTCGCCCGGCTCAATGCCTACGTCAAGGACGCCACCGACAAGGGCGCGACCCTGGTTCCGCTCTATGACCAGGGCCAGGCCCGGCGCATGGCCCATAGCCTGCTGCTGAACGTCAGCGATGAAATGACCGTGATGCAGGACGAGATTTTCGGCCCGGTGCTGCCCATCGTGCCCTATCGCGGGATCGACCAAGCCTTCGCCTACATCAACCAGCGCCCTCGCCCCCTGGCGCTGTATTACTTCGGCTACAACAAGGCCGAACAGAATCGCGTACTCCACGAAACCCATTCCGGCGGCGTGTGCCTGAACGACACCCTGCTGCATGTGGCCCAGGACGATATGCCTTTTGGCGGTATCGGCCCCTCGGGCATGGGCCACTACCATGGCCATGAAGGGTTCCTCACTTTCAGCAAAGCCAAGGGCGTGCTGATCAAACAACGCCTGAATGCGGCCAAGCTGATTTACCCACCGTATGGCAAAGCCATCCAGAAACTGATCCAGAAGCTGTTCGTGTGCTAAAACCGTTATCACTGGGACAACAATAAAAATGAACCCTAGCCTGACTGAATCACCCGCGCTGTCGCGGCGCGGCGTCTTGAAAATCGGCCTGTGCGCCAGCGCCTTCCTGGCGACTGCAGGCCTTGGTGCCAGCCTCAGCGGCTGCTCCAGCAGCACCCCGGCCAGCGGCTTTGCCATGCTGCGCCACAGCGACCTGCCGTTTTTGCGCGCAGTGATCCCAGTGTTGCTAGAGGGCGCGGCCAGCGCCGAGGTCGTGGCGGCGGGTATCGAAGACACCCTGAAAAAACTCGATTACAGCCTGCAGCACCTGTCGCCGGAGATGTTCAAGCTGACCCAGCAGTTGTTCGACGTACTGGGCATGGCCGTCACCCGTGGCCCGCTGACCGGCATCTGGGGCAGTTGGGAAAACGCCAGCAGCGAGCAGATCCGCAACTTCCTGCATCGCTGGGAGAACAGCTTCCTCAACCTGCTGCGCATGGGCCAGGGCTCGCTGCTCAAGCTGGTGATCATGGCCTGGTACTTCCGGCCCGAGTCCTGGGCCCATTGCGGGTACCCCGGCCCACCGCAAATCTGACCGTGATAGCTCCTACACGTCATGACCGCTGATAAAAACAAGAGAATAAGCTGATGCCCGTACCTGATGTGTTCCGCGATGGCATGGCCCGCGGCTGGAAAACCCATAATGGCGCTGCCCTCGACCAGGACCTGACGCTGGAAGCCGATGTCGCGATCATCGGCAGCGGCGCAGGGGGTGGCACCACTGCAGAGATTCTCAGCGCCGCTGGCTACAAGGTGCTGCTGATCGAAGAAGGCCCGCTCAAGACCAGCAGCGATTTCAAGCTACTGGAAGACGAGGCCTACGCCAGCCTGTATCAGGAAGGCATTGGCCGCATGAGCAAGGACGGCGCCATCACCATCCTGCAGGGCCGCGCCGTGGGCGGCACCACGCTGATCAACTGGACTTCGAGTTTTCGTACGCCGGACCCGACCCTGTCCCACTGGGCCAGTGAGTACGCGGTCAAGGGCCATAGCAGCGCCGAGATGGCGCCATGGTTTGAAAAGATGGAGCAACGCCTGGGCATCGCCCCCTGGGCCCTGCCGCCCAACGCCAACAATGACGTGATCCGCAAAGGCTGCGAAAAGCTCGGTTACAGCTGGCACGTGATCCCACGCAACGTGCGTGGCTGCTTCAACCTGGGTTATTGCGGCATGGGCTGCCCGGTCAACGCCAAGCAATCGATGCTGGTGACCACCATTCCTTCGACCCTGGAGCAAGGCGGCGAGCTGCTGTACCTGGCCCGCGCCGAACGCCTGAAGTTCAGCGGCGACACCATCACCAGCCTCGAATGCGTGGCCATGGACGCGCGCTGCGTAGCGCCCACCGGCCGTAAGATCACGGTCAAAGCCAAGCATTACGTACTGGCCGGCGGCGGCATCAACAGCCCGGCGCTGCTGATGCGCTCGGACGCACCCGACCCACACTCGCGCCTGGGCAAGCGCACCTTCCTGCACCTGGTGAATTTTTCCGCGGGGTTGTTCGACGAGGTGATCAACCCGTTCTACGGCGCGCCGCAGTCGATTTACTCTGATCACTTTCAATGGCAGGACGGCACCACCGGCAAAATGTCCTACAAGCTCGAAGCACCGCCCTTACACCCGGCCCTGGCCAGCACGTTGTTCGGCGGTTACGGCACGCAGAACGCTCTGGACATGAGCCAGTTGCCCAAGACCCATGCGATGCTGGCGCTGCTGCGGGATGGCTTCCACCCCGACAGCCAGGGCGGCAGCGTCGGCCTGCGCGGCGATGGCACGCCGGTGCTCGACTATGAGGTCTCGCCCTACGCCTGGGACGGTCTGCGCCGGGCCTTCCATAGCATGGCCGAGATCCAGTTTGCCGCCGGCGCCAAGTCGGTCAAGCCGCTGCACCATGACGCGCGCTACGTCAGCACACTGACCGAGGCACGCAGCCTGATCGACGGCCTGAACCTGGAACTGCATCGCACCTGCCTGGGCAGCGCCCATGTGATGGGCGGTTGTGCCATGGGTGAAGAGCCAAAAAATGCGGTAGCCGATAGCCTTGGAAGGCATCACCAGTTGCGTAACCTGTCGATCCACGATGGTTCATTGTTCCCCACCAGTATCGGCGCCAACCCACAATTGTCGGTGTATGGCCTGACCGCACAACTGGCGACAGCACTGGCCGAGCGTCTGAAAACAGCATGAAAAACCGATTATGCGCCCGTGTAGGAGCGAGCTTGCTCGCAAAGTACGTCAACGATAACGCAGCGCTATCAGATAGCCCGCGGTGCCTATGGGTTCTTCGCGAGCAAGCTCGCTCCTACAGGGGGTTCATAGGGGTATTCGCGGTGTCTATAGTGCTTTCTTCTGAATAAGTTGACTTGGCCGACCGGGATGGCTGCGATACCATCCGGTTCCCCAACGGACTCCGCCAGGACGACGCGATGAACCGAGTGTTGTACCCAGGTACCTTCGACCCGATTACCAAAGGCCATGGCGATCTGGTCGAACGCGCCTCGCGCTTGTTCGACCATGTGATCATCGCGGTCGCAGCCAGCCCCAAGAAAAACCCACTGTTTCCTCTGGAACAGCGTGTGGAGCTGGCCCGCGAGGTCACCAAGCACCTGCCGAACGTTGAAGTAGTGGGCTTTTCGACACTGCTGGCGCACTTCGCCAAGGAACAGAACGCCAATGTATTCCTGCGCGGCCTGCGCGCGGTGTCGGATTTCGAATATGAATTCCAGCTGGCCAACATGAACCGCCAACTGGCGCCGGACGTAGAGAGCCTGTTTCTCACGCCGTCGGAGCGTTATTCGTTTATTTCCTCGACGTTGGTCCGAGAGATTGCGGCGTTGGGCGGTGATATCACCAAGTTCGTACACCCTGCGGTGGCGGATGCGCTGACTCTGCGCTTCAAGAAGTAAGACCGCTCAACCGGCGCCCGCTCGCACTGCGGGCGCCAATGCGGCACAATTGCGCGCATTAGTTTTCCAGATGCCTTGGCAGAGTGCCCTGGCAGGAGTTTCCATGTCCCTGATCATCACCGACGATTGCATCAACTGCGACGTCTGCGAACCCGAGTGCCCGAACGCTGCCATTTCCCAGGGTGAAGAGATCTACGTGATCGACCCCAACCTGTGCACCCAGTGTGTCGGCCACTACGACGAACCCCAGTGCCAGCAAGTGTGCCCGGTCGATTGCATTCCGCTGGATGAAGCCCGGCCGGAAACGGAAGAGCAGTTGATGGAGAAGTACCGGTTGATTACCGGTAAGGCCTGAAACCTTGTGGCGGCTGGGCGGGCCTCATCGCAGGCAAGCCAGCTCCCACATTTGAAGGTGTCCACAAGTCAAAATGTGGGAGCGGGCCCCGCGATGAGGCAAGCCGCAGCGCCTGCTGTCTTCAGCTCTGGCACTTAGGGCAAAACACACTCGCCCGCTGCCCCAGCATCACATTGCGCAACTCACTGCCGCACACCTTGCACGCCTCGCCCCCACGCCCGTAGACAAACAGCTCCTGCTGGAAATACCCCGGCTGCCCGTCGCCGCCAATAAAGTCACGCAAGGTCGTACCGCCACGCTCGATGGCGGCCGCGAGGATGCGTTTGATCTCGATCGCCAGCTTCAGGTAACGCCCACGGGAAATGCCCTTGGCTTCCCGGCGCGGATCAATCCCGGCGGCAAACAGCGCCTCGGTCGCGTAGATATTGCCCACGCCCACCACCACCGCGTTGTCCATGATGAACGGCTTGACCGCCATGGAGCGCCCGCGGGACAGCTGGAACAGGCGCTCGCCATCAAACAGATCGGTCAACGGCTCCGGCCCCAGGCGCAGCAGCAGTTCGTGGTTATGCGGGTCCTGGCTCCAAAGCATCGCGCCAAAACGCCGGGGGTCGGTGTAGCGCAGGGCCAGGCCCGACTCCAGCTCGATATCCACATGCTCATGCTTGGCCGCCGGCAGACCGACTTCCACCAGGCGCAGATTGCCCGACATGCCCAAGTGGCTGATCAAGGTGCCGACTTCGGCGTTGATCAGCAGGTACTTTGCCCGCCGCTCCACCAGCACGATACGCTGCCCGGACAGGCGCACATCCAGGTCTTCGGGGATCGGCCAGCGCAGGCGCCGTTCACGCACCACCACGCGGCTGACCCGCTGGCCTTCCAGGTGCGGCGCAATCCCGCGCCGGGTGGTTTCGACTTCTGGCAGCTCAGGCATATTCGTCTCGCGATAGAAAGGTTAGTGCGCGCCCAGTTCGCGGATCGACAACTTCATGCTTTCGAAGTCGTAGTCCGACAGGCCCACGTAATCCAGGACCAGATGGCCGATGCTCTCCCACTCATGGTCCACCGTCTGGTTGCCCAGCACCCGATAGGACGCGCAGATATGCTCGGCCATTTTCAGGATCGCCAGCAGGTTTTTCAGCGGGCTGTTGCGCGCCGACTCATCGCTGAAAATCGCCAGGGCGTTGTGGTGGTTGGCGATGGCGTTGGTCACATGTTCCGGCAGGCGCCAGGACTTGGCGGTGTAATAACCCACCACCGCATGGTTGGTATGGAACGCGCGGTTCTCGGTGTCGACCACCCGGCAATCAGGCCCGGCCTTGGCGTAGGAATCTTCCAGCACGCTCATGTAGTCCGGGAATCGCTTGAGCATCAGCGGCACACCACAATCGTGGAACAGCCCCAGGGCGTACGCTTCGTCCACCGCCTGGGAGCCGGTGCGCTTGGCCAGGGTCAGGCAGGTCATCGCCACATCCTGGGCCGTGTCCCAGAACCGGTTGAGGGTGACGATGGTGTCGTCGCTCATCTCGCCCTTGATCGATTGGGCGTTGATCAGGTTGACGATGGAGCGGCTGCCCAGCAGGTTGACCGCGCGCTGGATCGAGGCAATTTTGTTGCTCAGGCCGTAATACGGTGAGTTGACGATTTTCAGCAGCGAGCCGGACAGGCCGGGGTCCTGGGAGATCAACCGCGCAATCACCTCCAGGTCCGGGTCGGGCATATATTGCTCCATCTGCAAATCCACCATGATCTGCGGTTGGGGCGGCACGCTGATGCCTTGCAGGGCCTGTTGGATCTGTTCGGCGGAAAGCTCTTGGGACATAGGTACATACTCTGGGCTAGGGGGCGATTCTAACCCCGATGGGAACCTGACCGACACCTCAAAAGCCGGATTGGAAACCGGAGCAAAATGTGAGAGCTGGCTTGCCTGCGATGGCATCGCTGCGGTGCGACAGACAGACCGAGTCGCCTGGATCGCAGGCAAGCCAGCTCCCACATGTCCGGCGGCGCGGCCAACAACGACACAACACGGTATACTCCCGCTCTTTTTTCCGGAGCGACGTCATGTCCCTGCCAAGCCTGCGTCTCAAAGCCAACGCCGATCGTCGTTTGCGCAACGGCCACCTGTGGGTCT
>Ga0265296_1003977_pt1 | contig 13209 bp, 9 predicted proteins | sample MunlanPumphouse1_FD_189073 | JGI IMG/M metagenome (GOLD analysis project Ga0265296, IMG submission 189073) | Groundwater microbial communities from a municipal landfill in Southern Ontario, Canada - Pumphouse #1 | ecosystem: Environmental > Aquatic > Deep subsurface > Groundwater | place: Canada... | reverse complement strand
CTGCGCCCTACCGCTAGACTACCTCAGCAAAAAGTGTATCCTATCTGTTTGCCGGGGCATTTTTTAATGGTATCCCTTATTACGGGACCGGTCAGCGGGTCTTTGCCCGGGCCGTCCGGAGGGTTTCCGGTACGGGCCGCGCCCCCGGTCTCCCCCGGGGCGCATACTTTTTGGCTGTGCCGGTTTTTTCACACCCTTCTTCTTCTCGGGCCAGACCTTGTCGGATTTCTTCCAGTTACGGGAATATGTGCCGGGCTGCATGAAAACCGCGGTCGGTTTTATGACAAGGCCCGGTGCCCCGGGCGTAACGGACGCGGAGGGCACCAGCGCTTCACCCAGACAGATGAACTCTTTCTTCTCCGAGAGGACGGCAATCGTCTGGCCTTTGGCAAACTCCATGCAGCTGATGACGCCGACCCCGGCCAGCACCGCGCCGTGGCAGACTGCATCGATCGCTGCCTCGCGGATCACGACAATCGGCAGTTCCGGGACTGCGGCGTCGACCGACACAACCATCGCTTCCAGTGCGGAACGATCGCCGGCCCGGGCGGCAACCGCTGCGTCCTGCACATCGAACAGGGTATACATCGTGCTCTCGGTAAAGGAGCCCGATCGCGAGCGGCGCAGTTCCTGCATGTGCGCCCCGACCCCGAGCGCCATCCCCATGTGGTGGCAGAGGGAGCGGATGTAGGTGCCGGCATCGCAGTGCACCCGGAAGAGGACAAGCCTGCCATCCACATCAAGGATCTCAAGCGCATGGATCTCCCGGATGCGGAGGTTACGCTTGACGGCGCTCTTCCGGGGCGGGCGCTGGTAGAGCCGCCCGGTAAATTCCTCTGCGATCTTGTTGATCCGCTCGCGGTCCACGTCGGCATGGAGCCGCATCAGGCAGATGTATTCCTTGTCGTGCTGGAGGAGGAGCGGGGCGAGCCGCACGGCATTCCCGAGCATGATGAGGAGGACTCCTGAGACCGCCGGGTCGAGCGTGCCCGAATGGCCAATCTGGCAGCCGAGCATCTTTCCCACCCACGCAGCAACCTGGTGGCTGGAGGGGCCCGGTGGTTTGTCGACCACGATGATCCCGGCCCGGTCCCAGAGATGGACCGGCTCGCTGCCGGCTTCCGGTATGACGTCAGGTAGTTCCATCTATGCCGCCTCCATGTTTGCAAGATACACATTCAGGGCCCGGAGGGTTCCTTCAAGCGATCCGTCGCCGACAACCCGGGGTTCTGTGCCCCCGTTTTGCAGGGCCACTGCGGTGATGTCGCCGATCGCCATCACCAGCAGGTTATCGCGGGGTGTCCAGCGGGCTTTTGTAAATGACATTGCGCTCGTAAAGAGAATAGCATCCGCCTGCTCAAGATCGAGGGATTCTCCGGTTGGTTCGAGTCCGTAGCACCGGTACTCGTGGACAATGCCACCGGCATCCGTTATTGCGTCCATCAGTTTCTTGTTCGGGACATCTGCCCGGGGAATGCCGATCTTCTTTCCCCGGATCCAGTCCCCGAGGTACGGGACGAAGTCGTGCGAATAGAAACTCGGCAGGACTTCGCATGCCACGTTATGGTCTCGGAGTTCCTCTGCGGTCTTTGGGCCGATGGCGATCACCCGGGGGTAGGTGGTGAGTTTTGGGGCGATGATCTTCGCTGGCAGGGCGCTCGTGAAGAAGATGCAGTCAAACGCCTTGTCTGCCACGGCAGCGATGAATGCCGCGATCTCCTGTTCGCGGAGATCGGAGCGGAGCGGGTGGACGCTGTAACACGTATGGCCGAAGCTGTTGCACCGTGCGGCATCGCTCTTCTCTTTTCCTTTCAGGCGGGTGACGGCAATCTTCATGGCACTATTATCTCGTGATAGTATTCGCGGGATGATGATGGTATGCATTTCGGTTACTTTATATTCGCTATACCGTATATTCAGATAATGATAGATATCCTGCTGGGTACTCTTGTCGGCATCATTCTCGGCACAGTCAGCGGGATTATCCCGGGTGTGCATGCCAACACCCTTGCGGGGGTGCTCATCAGTCTTCAGGCCATGCTTCTTGCGATCTTTGGCCCGACAGCCCTTGCCTGCATGCTCTTTGCTGCCCTGATAACGCATACGTTCGTCGATGCCATTCCCTCGACATTTCTTGGTGTCCCGGACGCCGATACGTCCCTTGCGGTGCTGCCGGCCCATGCTCTCTGCCTTGAAGGCAATGGTGAGGAGGCGGTTCGCATTGCAGCGCTCGGCAGTGCCTGTGCGATGATCATTGCGGTGCCGTTATCGCTCCTTTGTTTCTTCCTCCTGCCGGCCCTCCAGCCCTACTTTGACTGGTGGATCGGGATTCTGCTGGTGGCGGTGGTCGGGTACATGGTGGTCACAGGAGAGGCACCCGGCTGGGGGCTTGCAGTCTTCATTGTCGCCGGTCTCCTTGGGCTGTTTGCCCTCCGGTACGCGTTCCTCGGGTGGCACACGTTTGGCGGGGAGGGTGCGATCCTCATGCCGCTCCTCTCCGGCCTCTTTGGTATTTCCGTCCTCCTCACCGCATCCCGGGGTAAAATCCCCGCCCAGCAGTTCCGGGGAATCCGGATCGATGACCGGAGCGTGGTGAAATCTTCGCTGCTCGGGACCGGGGCCGGGATTGCGGTTGGCTGGCTGCCCGGGTTATCGACAGCCTCAGCGAACGGTGTGCTGGCATCGGTGATCGGGTACGAGAAGGACAAACGGGCCTACATCCTTGCCACGAATGCCGCCAATACGGCGAATGCGTTCATCGGGCTTGCGGCACTCTTTGCGCTGGGGCGGATGCGCAACGGGGTGATGGCGGCGATTGAGGGTCTCGCGTTACCCTCCATGGGTGAACTGATGGTCGCGGGTGTTCTTGCTGCCACTGCCGCGTATGCGATCACGGTCGGGTTCTCCCGGTTTGCCCACTATCTTGGTGCAGTTGACAGCCATGCGCTGAACCGGGGTGTGATCCTCTTTGTTATCCTGCTCACCGGTATCCTCACGGGGCCATTCGGTCTTTGTATCCTCGTCCTTGCAACGGCGCTTGGGCTGGTGCCCCATTTCATAAACCTGCCGAGGGTTTATTGTATGGGTGCAATCATGGTTCCCGTCATCCTGTGGTCGTTTGGGATCGCATGGACCTGAGCATCTGCTTTCGTGATATGTGATCTTTATTGCCGCCGGCGTCCTTACAATCCGGTATGCGATCCTACTGGTTCGGGGATGTTGGCGATGGGGGATGCCACCCGGTGGAAGGCGATACAATGGCACGGGTGCAGCGCCTGCAGTCGCTCCGGACCACGATGGACAATTTTGTCCCGCTGAACTGGGAAGATGCGGTTGCCTGTAGGATATGCAGCGACCGGGCCGGGTATCTTGGAGCGCTCCGCGAGCTCTGTTTTGCTGCTGCCGAACAGCAGATCCGCGAGCAGTACGCAGGCAAGGATACCGAACTCCTCCAGATGGTGCGGACCCTCGATGAGATGGATGAGGCCATCAACCTGCTCTCAGAGCGGGTGACAGAGTGGCACCAGGTCAGGCATCCGACGTTCTCCCGGAAATACCGGAGGACGCCGGCCCACATTCATGTAAAAAATATTGCAATGAAAGGCCGGGGTGCACTGGGCATGGTGGCAACACAGGTGGAACAGCTTGCCGCAGCCCGGACGGATCTGGCAAAGGAAGTATCGGCACGGGCCGGCCGGGTGCTGCCCAATACGAGTGCGCTGATCGGCGGGCTGGTTGCTGCCCGCCTGATGTCCCAGGCAGGGGGTCTTCTCCCGCTCTCGCGCCTTCCGGGAAGTGCCATACAGGTGCTCGGGGCCCGTACAGCCCTCTTTGCCCACCTGCGCACGAAGTCTCCGTCACCCAAACACGGCGTCATCTTCCAGCACCGGCGGGTACATAATGCCCCGAAGGAGCGGCGGGGGAAGGTGGCCCGGGCGCTTGCAGGAAAGCTGGCGATTGCTGCCCGGCTCGACTATTTCCGGGGCGTGGCAGTGCCGGAGTTCCTGGACGATGCACAGGCCCGGATCGACCGGATCGGGACGGGTGATTCCTCATGATCTATATCGGAGACGTTCTGGTGTCCCGGGGCGAAGGTGGGGTGTACAGCGAGCGGATGCTTGCCGGCGCACGGGTCTGGGACCCGTTCCGGAGTAAACTTGCGGCGCTCTACTATACGGGCACCGGGGTGGAACTGACGCCGGAGATGCGGGTATTGTACCTTGGTGCGGCGAACGGGACAACGGTCTCGCATGTGGCCGATTACACGGAGGTCGTGTATGCTGTTGAGTTTGCCCCACGGCCAATGCAGGACCTGCTGGAAGTGGCGCGGAGGAGGCAAAACATCGTGCCGATCATGGCAGATGCCTCGCGGCCGGAGTTGTATGCCCCGCTCGTAGAGGCGGTTGACCTGCTCTACCAGGATGTGGCGCAGCCTGACCAGGCAGCAATCCTTATCCGGAACTGTGTCTTCCTCCGGCCCGGGGGAATGGCGATCCTGATGCTCAAGACCCGGAGCGTGGATATCCGGAAATCGCCGGAAGAGGTGTTCCGCGATACGATAGCCGAACTTGAAGCGGCAGGTCTTACGGTCGTGGAAACTGTCTGGCTCTCCCCATATCACAAGGACCATGCAGCGATTGTCTGCAGCAAACAACATTCCGGAATCTGAGGAAAGGAACGTATCATGCCTGTCGATCTCCGTTATTATTCTGCCGGACCGCTGACCATCATTGCCCTGGTCGTCATCATAGGGTTGTTGCTTCTCCTCATACCGCTGCTCTTCCTCGGTCTTGTCGGCAATGCATTCACAAATCTCGTGGGGCTCTCATGGCTTTCGGCAACGGCTCTCGTTATCCTGATCCTGCTGTGCAGTCTTGTGAATATCCCGGTCTGGAAGATCCGACGGGAGACGATTCGGATGCCCCACCATGCGGAGGGGGAGTATCTTGATGTATTCCCCGGGCGGGATGATCGGGGGCTCTGGGAGACCACGATTGCGATCAATCTTGGCGGGGCGGTCATATTCGCTATGGCCTGTTACCTGCTGTATCGTGCGGCTCTTGTCATGAGCGGGGAGACCCTGTTTCCCCGGGTGCTTGCTGCTACCCTGATTGTTGCGGCCATTGCCTATGTGACGGCCCGGCCGCTGGTCGGTGTGGGGATTCGGACGCCGCTCTTTGTCCCGGGCCTTGCCGCGCTGCTCTGTGGTATTCTTTTTGCCGGTGGGCTTGGGTCATCAGCCGGCGTGATCGCGTGTGTCAGCGTAACGCTGGGAACCCTGCTTGGCGCAAACTTCATGCACCTTCCCCGGGTGGGGGATCTCGAAGTGCCGCAGGTCAGTATCGGCGGTACGGGTACCTTTGGTACCATTTTCATCGGGTGTATCCTATCGGCCCTTATCGCAGCATAGGTTAGGAAATATCCTTTTTTAATTCAGGTTGCGCGAATGAGGTAACCCCTGCGGTCTGACGTTAGGATTGTGCGATTTAATGCAAGGTCGTTTGCACAAAAATCATCCGCAAAAGAAGTAGCCCGGAGCAGATTCGAACTGCTGTCGGGGGATCCAGAGTCCCCCATGATTGACCGCTACACTACCGGGCTGTTTGACCCATATTTTTTGCCGCTGTTGCTTAATTAAGGTGACGGACCGATCGTCCGGTTTTGGTCATACGGTCTTTGCCCGGTCGCACTTCTGGCAAACCCGGCAGACCTCTGCAACCGGCTGGATGAGCGTTCCCTTCCCGCAGAATGGCTCGATATCGTGCACATCGCGGATATAGTAGATGTGGGGGATGAGCGAGATGTGGGTATAGGTGCCGCAGGGAATGCCGAGCCGTTCAGCGATGGACTTCTGGAGCTGGACAAGGGCATACATATTTGCGCCCGCAGCGGTGAGCATATCGTTTGAGCGGAAGATCACCCGCATGCAGAGTTTCCCGTCCCGCAGCAGGCACTGGACGAGCTGGAGGCAGGGGCAGTCGTCGAGTTTTTCATCGATGACGGGGTTCCAGGTGATGGCAATCGCCCGCCGCGAGACCGGCGATGATCGCAGTTTTTCCACGATATACTCGATCTGGTCCACATGAACCGGCATCCCTTCTGAATCCAGCCGCTCGCCCCAGTCGAAGAGCCGCCCGTGGTAATCGTATTCGAACGAAGCTTTCGATCCGTGCAACAGGTCCTTTGCGTACTGTTCTACGAACCTCTGCTGGAACCGCGAATGAGCGCTCACCAGCGGTTCTGCCAATGGGGTATCAACCTGCAGGGTAACTTCCTCGAATTCAACCGTTGCTTCGGCATCTTCCGTTGTCAGCACCCGGCCCTTCTCAAGGATCATCTGGATGACCTGCTCGTGGGCCCTCCCGATGCTCGGCGCCCGGATAATTCTCATACCCCATTGTTTATCCCAGCAAGGTTGTTATAATTGTTGAATTTGTACAGGATTTTCGTATGGTGGGGGAATCTGTGAGGAAACCCTTTAGAATGGCGTGTTTATGATATCACAGCACTATTAGATATGTACTGATGTTAATTCATCAGAGCATGTTGCTTCCGGAAAATGGTATACATAAACAACCGGCAATGAAAAACGGATGATTACATGTGTGCATTATAGTATATTACCGTAGCATTGTAGTGTATAACCCAATGCGCGTGATATATACCCATTCGGTTCAACGAATGAACATTCCCGGATCCTCAAAAGGGGCATAGCGCATGATAAAAAAACCATATATTGGGCCCTGAATCAAAAATCCATGGCAATGCGTGCCTTGATGGGGCAATAAAATCAACCACAAAGGATATATTGGCACTTTTACAAATACTGTTCCATATTCCGTCTAAACGGAGTATGGGGCTCGTAGAATCGTTATTCGGCATTTGTCGAACGCGGTTCCCGGCTTGCAATGTATGATGTAAACTTTGGAGGAATTGAACACATGACTAAGCGATTATCCATTGCACTTATCGCAGTCGCTCTGTTTGTTGTCCTTGCAGTACTGCCCGCAGCGGCAGTTACTGTCAACCCGGATAACTTTAACGGAACGCAGATCGATGCAGGTGCAACCGTATTTATCGGTGAGCAGGGACTCAACCTGACTCATGCAATGAATGGAGCAACCGCAGCTGCTGGTGCAGCTGTCGCTAACTATGACTATGCCCCGACAAACCTGACTATTTCCTGGTGGGCATCAGGAAGTACTTCAGCGAACCCTGACTTCAGCGCGGATATCTCCGCCAGGTACAGGACCTTCACTGTCGATCAGGACACGTTCGTTGGCCGTACCGGAAACTGGTACCTTACCGGCACCACGGGTGGCCAAGTAGGAAAGTTAGGTGTTGTCATGAATGTACAGGACCCGCAGCTTTCCGTTGCAGCATGGGATTATGCACAGGGGAAGGATGTAACCGGTCTGAACGTTGTTCAGGGTGCACACCTTGGTATCAAGGTTACCACCAACATGTATGCAGCGACCTACACCACCAGGAACAACACCGTATGGTACATGCCGCAGAATGCCGTTGGCTTAGGACTTTTGCCCGATGGACAGAACAGTCTGTGGAACCAAAACTATACCGGTAATGCGACAGTCATTGACACGACCAATAATACTGTCTGGAAACTCACAAACTACTCCACTGGTCTGTACAAGATGACCTACGGATATGCTGGTGGAATCGGTAAAACAGTATACTGGAATACTACTTCCGCAGCGAGTAACCTCAATGAAGCTTACCCGTACACTGCTTATAACTATACCATGGACCCACAGGGTCTGGTGCCAGCATCCGGGGCAGGGTCGTTCGTATGGGCAACCACTTCGGCTGTCACTCCTGCGTTTACACCAGATGCGACCAAAGATGGTTTCATAAACCTCAAGGTCAAGGATGAGTCTGGAGCAGTCCTCAACAAACTGTATGTTGGAAATGCTACAACACCTGCGGTTTTAACCTCTATCTCCTATGTGTTCGTCAACACCCAGCCCTTCGTTGCACCTTACACGAGCGGTTTACAATATTGGGTTACTGACGCGACCAATAACGGTCAGTATGCATACCCTGTAGGGACCTACTCTGTCTGGGCCGAATCCGCGCTCAATAACATGAAGGACAACTACAAGAATGCAGGTGCAGACTACACCGGAAAGACCATCTCGGGTGTCGGTACCGTTACACTTGTCTCTGACTCCGTCAAGATCGAGGCTAACAAGGACTCAGTCGTCCGTTCCAAGACCTTCTCTGTGACGGTCACTGGTAAGGCAAGCCAGACCTACTACATATGGGTCAAGAACTCCAACACAATGAACGGTGGAATCGACGACCAACCTCCGGCAGTTGCTCTTGGTCAGGAAAAAGTCTACTTCGATGGTAATGTTAACGACGCTTTAGACTATCCTAACTATATGAACAACCACCCGATCGGTACCTACCAGTATGAGAACGGTGGTGGAGATTCAGCAACCGGAACTATCTGGAGTAACACTGCAAACGGAACCGTTACCGGATCTGTCCAGAAGAACAGATACTATGCGCTGATCAACACCTCTACTTCAGGTACCAGGACCGTTGAGTTTACAACCACCAACTGGACCAAGGCACAGAAGTACACAATCCGTGTTGAACAGCACATGCCGTCAAACACCTCTGGTTACGGTGCAGAGTACTCCAACGCTGGTGCATTCAAGAGCGACGAAGTTGACATCAACGTCGAGAAGGGCGCAGTCACCATCGTTGCAGCAGGCGACCAGTCCTACTACCTCGGAGAAGAGATCAAGTTCTCCGGTACCAACACCGAGACCTACAAGACATACCTGCTCCTGATTGGACCCAACCTTAAACAGTATGGTTCACAGATTGCAGACCAGGACCCGCGGAACCACGCAGTTGTCAACAACGACGCATCTACCTTCAAGGTAGTTGATGTCAACGGCGACAACACCTGGTCATGGAAGTGGGGAACAGCCAGCTATGCACTTGATGCAGGCACCTACACGATCTACGCAATCAGCCAGCCCAGCAACACAGAGTCCAGCAACCTTGCCAATGCAGCATACGGCACGGTATCAGTCATCATCAAGAAGCCGTTCGTCTCTGCAACAGCATCCCAGTCAACGGTTGCAAAGGGTGACAAGGTATTCATTACCGGTACTGCCGAAGGCGACCCATCCAGTGTCTCAATCTGGATTATGGGTAAGAACTACGCTGCAGTGAACACCGAATCGGTGAACTCCGACTCTTCGTTCAGCTACGAGATCAAGCAGGAGACCACCAAGCAACTGTCCAGCGGCCAGTACTTCGTTGTTGTTCAGCACCCGATGCAGAACAAACAGTTCGATGTCTACCTTGGAACATCCGGTACTGACAACGGCTACGTTCTCAACCGTCTCCTTGTTGCATCGTCAGGAACCGTTGGAGCAGGTTCACACATCTTCAAGCTCCTCGGTGCCAACAGCTTACAGGGCTCCGATGCAGCTGAAGCACTCGCAGAAGGCATCAACGACGCAAACGTCGACGATACCTACACCAAGCTCCAGTTCCTCGTCGAGGAACCCACCATCCGCATCGATGCAATTGGCGACAAGCACGTTGGTGACAAGTTCACCATCACTGCCCAGACCAACCTCGCTGTAGATGACGAAATCCTCGTCCAGGTCTACTCATCATCATTCAAGCCGACTCAGAAGAGCCAGAGCGGCGAGTTCAGCGGCGCAACCGGTACTGTCAAGGTCACCAAGGGTGACAGCGGCATGAACAAGATCTCGTTCGATGTTGACTCCTCAACATTCAAGCCGGACGAGTACATTGTTACTGAAGACGCTGTCCTCCAGACCGCGACCGGCACTGCACTGTTCAACGTGCTCGAGACCTCTGCAAAGACAGTGGCCCCGACTACCGTTGTAACTTCAGCCCCGACCGCAGTCCAGACTGCAGTTCAGACTGCAGCCCCGACCCCAGCACCTGTTGCAACAACCAAGCCCTCACCCGGTTTCGGTGCACTCATTGCACTGATTGGCCTCGGTGCAGTTGCATTCGTTGTTGTGCGCAGGCACTGAACTAAATCTAATTTTTTTTTCGTGCCCTTTCAGGGCTTTCTGTTAAAATTGCATCTAATCGACACTTTTCGCATAGCATCCCCTTTTACTGCCGGTCAACCGGCTTTGAATTACCTGATGTACCATCTTTTTAAACCCGTGGCTATCAACGTAGATCAGGTAACGCCGATTTTAAAAAGAACCGGATATCGGCGGAGGTGTACGGTGAAACTGGCGGCAAAAATTCTTGATATCGCTACCCGGGGTGTCCTTCTCAACCGGCTGGATGCACGAAATATCGGTGTGATGAATGGCGATCGTGTTCAGGTAATTAACCCTAAAGACGGGATGTCGGTCACGGCGTTCGTTGAGACCACATCAACCATCGCGCAACAGGGAACCCTTGGTGTGTACCGCATCACGAATGAACGCCTTCATGTTGAAGACGGTGCGGAGATTGAGATCCGTGAAGCCGGCCGGCCCGCATCGCTGGATTTTATCAAGAAGAAGATGGATGGGATCAAGCTCACCAAGGAAGAGACCCTGACTATCGTCAAGGATATTGTACGGGATGAAATATCCGCTGCGGAGCTGACCGCCTACATCACTGCCTCGTATATCAATCCGCTCGATATGGACGAGATTGAGTATCTTACCCGGGCAATGGTCGAGACCGGCGAACAGATCCAGTTTGCCTCACGTCCCATTGTTGATAAACACTCCATTGGCGGAGTGCCCGGAAATAAGATCACGTTCCTTGTTGTCCCGATCATTGCTGCAAGCGGCCTCAAGATCCCAAAGACCAGTTCGCGGGCAATCACCGGTGCCGGGGGTACGGCGGATCTGATGGAGGTACTGTCATTTGTCGAGTTTACCTCCAGTGAAGTTCAGAAGATGACCGATAAGGTAGGGGGATGTATTGTCTGGGGAGGGGCCACGAATATTGCCCCGGCTGACGATCGGATCATTGTCCAGGAGTACCCGTTCAAGATCGATGCACGGGGCCAGATGCTCGCCAGTGTCATGGCAAAGAAATTCGCTGTCGGAGCAAACCTTATTGTTATCGATATCCCGGTTGGCCAGAACACAAAAGTCCCGAATATCCAGGAAGGCAGAAAGCTCGCCCGGGAGTTCATCGAGCTTGGAGAGCGGCTTGGTATGAACGTCGAGTGTGCTCTGACCTACGGTGATACGCCGGTGGGCCACAGTATTGGCCCGAAACTGGAAGTGATCGAAGCCCTGAGGGTTCTCGAAGGCTCCCCGGAGCCCAACTCATTTATCCAGAAAAGCCTCTCAATCGCCGGTATCGCTCTTGAAATGGCCGGCAAAGCCCCCCGGGGTGGGGGAGTTGCAATGGCACAGGAAATCCTCAACAGTGGAAAGGCGCTTGAAAAAATGCGGCAGATCATTGAGATTCAGGGTGGGGATCCGAATGTCAAATCGACGGATATCGTTCCGGGCGAGCACCAGTTTATTGTCCGTGCTCCCACATCCGGCTACGTGGTTGAGATGAACAATCGATCCCTGATCACGCTTGCCCGGACTGCCGGAGCACCGCAGGACCGGGGGGCAGGTCTCCTGCTCCACGCTAAGAAGGGCAAACTTGTCAAAGTGGGCGATCCGCTCTTCACGATCTTTGCGGATCGGAGCTGGCGTTTGCAGAATGCCCTCGAGGAGGGTCGACGACTGATGCCCGTGCTTGTTGAAGGTATGCTCCTTGACCGGGTTCCCTCGGTACCCGGGATATAGACCGATGTGCTGATATATGAGCAGTTGCGATAAATTATCATGTATCGTCATAGAATTCGTTTCCTTTTTGCCGTCCTTCTGGTCCTCCTCTTTCTCCTGACACCGGCACAGGCAACGACCACCCTGCTGATTACCGTGCAGGACAGCATTGATCACTCTCCTCTTACTCATGCAACGGTCTTTGTCAATGGCGCAAACTATGCCCGAACCAATACCCTTGGACAGGCATACCTCACGCACACCGGCCTGAACGATCAGTCGGTTATGGTCTCGATGGCCGGGTATGATGACTGGAGTCAGGTTGTCAATAAGAATACCACTACCCTGATGGTTAACCTCAGCCGCAAGACCTTACGATTCACGGTCAACCTCTTTGATTCTGATACCTTATCGCCGATATCGGGTGCAACGGTCAACATATCTGCTGAAAATCTGCCCCAGACAAAACAGACCGACGCTACCGGTTCTGCGATATTTGCGGTGAATGCCACAACCATCTATTCCGTTGACATCACTGCCCCGAACTACCAGTCCCGGAGTGAACTCGTTGATATGGGCACGGACAATCAGGATGTGCAGTACAAACTGCTTTCCGGGAATAGTTTTTCGTTTATAGTCAAAGACAAAGACTCCGGAACGACAATCCCCGGTGCAGAAATCCGCCTTAATGCCATACTTGCCGGAAAAACCGATGAACGCGGTATTCTTATTACCCCGGTTACCCGGAGTAAATCCTATAATATTGAAATCAGGAAGGATGGATACCTGACCTCTACGGAAACCCGGACAATCAGTCCATCCGATGCGATTTTTTATGCAACGCTCTCCAAGGCACCGGTGGGGGCGTTTGTCTACGTCTCCGATGAAACCAAGAAACCTCTTGCCAGTGCCGATGTCTATGTCAACGGGACCCTTTCAGGAACCACCAACGAATACGGGCGTATGAATCTCCAGAGCATCGTCTCCGGTGATTATCTCATTGAAGTCAGGAAATCCGGGTACGTGACAAAGAACCGTGCACTCAGTATCTCCGGCCAGAATTCGGATTATTCGTTTACCCTGCCTTATGAAAGTGCAGCACTCACTGTTATGGTTCAGGATAAAGACAACAAGATCGTTTCCGGTGCTTCAGTAACGGTTGATGGATCCTCTGTTGGTGTAACCAATGATAACGGGCAACTGGTTACGAATATCCCCTTCAATACCGATCTGAATCTCACGGTGACAAAAGAGGGCTATGCACCGGCATCCGTCAAGAAGCTGGTGTTCCCGGGAAATGCAACCGCCACCACGACGATAATCCTGGAAAAGAATATCGACTGGGGACTTATCACCATGATTGGTCTTGGTGCACTCGGGATTCTTGTCCTGTTTGGCATCATCAGGATCATCGGAAGCCGGACCCGGCATCATGTCATGCGGAGAA
>Ga0265296_1003976_pt1 | contig 13213 bp, 12 predicted proteins | sample MunlanPumphouse1_FD_189073 | JGI IMG/M metagenome (GOLD analysis project Ga0265296, IMG submission 189073) | Groundwater microbial communities from a municipal landfill in Southern Ontario, Canada - Pumphouse #1 | ecosystem: Environmental > Aquatic > Deep subsurface > Groundwater | place... | reverse complement strand
CTCATGCTCCAGAAGAGGGGGTATACGGTGGCCGGTGTCATTACGAGCGGTGAAGAAGCCGTTCTCAAGACCCCCGGGATCAACCCCGACCTCGTGATCATGGACATTGGCCTGTCCGGGGTGATGGATGGCATTGATGCCGCCTATTACCTCTTCCGCCTCTTCCATTACCCGATCCTGTTCATCACCGGTACAACGGACGAGAAACGCCTCGAACGGGCGAAACTCTCGCACCCGTACGGGATCATCTTCAAACCGTTCACGGAAATCATGATCGCGACAACCGTAGAACTCGCACTCTGCAATCATGAGGACCGGCCCCGGACCCCGGAGATGTATCCTGCCGGCGATCCGAAGAAGATCATGGATATGCCCGAAGCGATCATCATCACGGACCGGAACGGGCGGATCATCTTCTTCAATGCCAATGCAACGTGGTATGTCGATCTGCCGGCTGAAAAGATCTTAATGAAACACTGGCGGGAGGTGGTGATGCTCATCAACGATAAGACCGGGGAGCAGCTGAAAGATCCCGTTGCCGAGGCAGCATCCCACCAGAACGCTGTGATCTATGATACCAATACTGCCCTTGTGACCACCACGTCCAAACGCCGGAAGGTCCGTGTCTCGGTGCGGCCACTCGTAGATTCGCGGGGAAAAGTGTTTACGGTACTCGTGTCCGTGCGGGAGAAAGCGCTCAAACCCCCTGGCATGGCATAACTATTCGGAAGGGATTGTTCTGGAACAGGTACGCGAGGCATTCAACCGGTTTGCGCAGGATTATGACCTGCACCGGGAGTATATCATTCCGGAGATGCGGCAGTTCTATGCCACCGCGGTCTGGGCTGCGGAATCGGATCAGCCCACACCAGCGATTCTTGACATCGGTGCCGGTACCGGCCTCATGAGTGCGTGGATGCTGGAGAAATTTCCGGATGCGCACCTGACCCTTGTTGATATTGCTGAGAATATGCTCGCGATGGCAAGGGAGCGGTTCCGTGGCCGGGAGCACACGCGGTACGTGATCGCGGATTATTCCACGGGGGATCTGGGCGGGCCGTACGATATTGCCTGTTCGGCACTCTCCATCCATCACCTGGAATCCGCGGACAAACGCCAGCTCTTCAAGCGGATCTTCTCCGTGCTGAAGCCGGGCGGTATGTTCGTGAACGCGGACCAGGCCGATGGCGAGACACCGTACTTCCGCGAGCGATACCTGGAATACTGGAATCATTTTTTGAAAAGCGGGCCGATGTCTGAAGAGCAGCATCAGGAGATCCTGAAGCGCCGGGATACGCTTGACAAAAACGAAAAGCTCTCCACCCAGCTGGCATGGCTGAACGAGGCCGGGTTTTCGGATGTGGATGTGGTGTACCGGAACCGGACGTTCGTGGTGACGGTTGCGAGGAAGGGATAACAACCCCGTTCTCTAAAAAGGGGGGGGGATTTCCCCCTCCTGTTCGTAGTGATTACTTTGAGCTGCCCCTGCTCTCCATGTGGTCGAGGACCCGGTCCCAGATGACGAGGAGTCCCGGGATGATCACGTAGGCGAGCAGTCCGGTGCCGAGGAATGCACCCATGATGATGAGTTCATTGTCCATCATCATCGCCTCATGCCAGTGCTGTGACGGTGTCCGCCCAGGTCTCGACCCGGCTCCGGATTGCTTCGTCCGAGAACGAGGTGAGGGTCACCTGGTCCCGGCTGAAGTTCACGAAGTAGATCTCGCCATTGGCATCGTGGCATTTCAGGGAGGCTGCATACTTTTCGTGTGCAAGGTCCCGGATCGGTGTGCCCCCGATGGCGGTTGCGGTCACCGTGTCGGCGACGATGTGGTTGGCCACGCTCGTGAAGGACGCAATGGTGGGTGCCCGTGTGGTAATCACGGCAATGGTCTTTGCATCGGTGTCCTGGTAGATGACCCGTGCGGTGTACCCCTGTTTGCTCTGTTCTACCGGGGGATGGTTCACTCCCAGTGCGTTGTAGGCAACGCACTGGAAGGGGTTGTTCGTGATGACGCCCTGGACAAGGTTGTCGAAGGCAGTCACGTCGGCGAGCGGGGTGGCAAGTTTGCGGACCGCGCTCTTCGTGGTGTTGCTTGTGGTAAAGTCTGCCATGTTTTTTCCTTCTTTGTTTTTTGTTTTTCCTTTGTCTCGGGGCGCCCTTTGACATACAGCATTGGTGAATAGGATATAACCGCTTCCCCGCGGGACACCAATCGGAGTATCATCCGTGCCCGGTTGCATGAACCGGGGAAGGAGCGGTACGCGATCTCTGTACAGCCACCTCTTCGTTCTCCGTTTCCTGAATCGCCGTTCCTGCACGCTTCTCCTGCCAGCCGTTCTGCATGGTCTCGACGTTCCAGATGCCACCCCGGAAGACCCGGTACCGGAGGAGCCCGGCAACCCGGCTGAAGAGCCAGAACTGGATGTTGTCGGCGTCCGTATTCCAGTAGGGCTGGAGCTCCAGCACTTCACGCGAGTACCAGTATCGCACGTCGGATGCGTTCATCACGGGTTCGCGGGGCCGGACTACCGCAACGGACAGCATCTCCCGGCCCCTGTGGGCGATGAGGCTGATGGGGCATGCAGGGTCGATCACCCGTCCCACGATATAGCCCCATTCCCGGAGGATACGAGCGGCCTCGGCCACGCCGCCGGGCACGTTCCTTCCGGCCGGTTTTGCTAGCGTCTTCCGGGCGATCCGTCTCCGGGTCTTCCGTGCGCCTCCCTGTGCTTTCTTCGCCTTCACGGTCTGGCGGCGTTCATTTGTCATGCTCCGGGGCGTCCGGCCGGCACCTGCTGTACCGGCCGGGGCAACGCCTGGCGCTTCGTTCTCTTCATAGTTCTTTGTTACTGTGGTCATACTTTGTTCTCTCATTTTGGTTTTGTGGTCTTTTTGCAATTCCTCCCTGATGGGCAGGTTCACCCTCTGGTCGTCACGGTTGAGCACATGCTGGCAACAGAAGTCTCTCCGGAAGCAGCCTGCCGGCAGGACCTGCGGCCTGCACGGTGACGATTATAAAAACGGCCGACCTAGAGAAGCGGCTCTGCTGTCCGAACGAACGATCACGTAAAAGACAGGCCGGGTTTCAGGCCGGCGGCAGTCGATGTATCCCGAATGCAGCGGGAAGCACGAAAAGAGGTGCCGCTGCGGGACTCTTAGATCTCCTGCCAGGCTCCCACAATGCCCGTCCCGGTACATTGAGTACATCCATGACTGCACAGACAACGGCCATGCACCGGACCAGGAACATGAGGATGCAGTCCGCACGGTGCGGGGCGTATCCGAGTCTCCTGATCTTCGCCGCGAGCCGGGTGCAGAATTCGTGGGGCATTATGATTATTGTTAGAAAGATATGTGAGAATATATAGTTCGCGGTCGATGCGGTAATTTTCGCAGTTATCTGTGCCTTTATCGGGGAAATGGGGCGAGTATTGGGGCCGGATGGGTATAACTTTCTGGTTATATGATTGAACCACGCGGGGGGGTAGGTAGCACAGATGGGAGGATTTGAGAAAATTTTATGAAGGGATCGTGGTTCGTACGAATTATACGGAGAACGAAAATCATTTCAAAATATTTATGGCAGCATAAAATAATTCACGATTACCAATATGACACAATGTAAACTCATACCATATGTTGTTCGAGTCACAAAACAAGGTGAGAATGACTATCTCCGAATTGATGATCTTAAAGGTGAAAAGGACCGTTTAATCGCGGAAAAGAAACAAATTGCGAAATCTGATAAAATAATTTGGTCTAAGGAAGAACTAGAAAGATTGCAAAAGGCTGATCTTTTTTATATTCTCCAAAAATGCCTTGCTCAAAAAGGTAGAATTAAAGTTTTTGAAGATAATAAAAAAACGATTTCCATTGATAAAATAGAAATTGAGAACAGAGATCTGTATGGAATTATTAAAAGTGGAGAATATGGTATAGGTGCGGATTTTTACGACACATTAGTGAAAAAAATAACCCCCAATGCGAGGAAAGAAACTGATTCTGAAATATATCCCTTCTTTTTTCACTTTCATATTCCCGAATCAATGTATGAAGGTAAAGTGATCCTTCAAACACTCGGAGTTTATGGCATAACAACTGTGCTTCAACGTTTTTTAAACGAGTGTCTTGACTCATCAGGGTATACTGTTTCATTTAATCAATTGATATCTGGTGATGTTTTTTCACAAATGGAAGATGTCCGAATTAAGGAAATTCAATTTATTAGAAAAAATGTTCCGAAAGATATTACTGAAAAATTTTATCGTGGTGCGCCGGAAGATGTCCGTGAAAAGCGAATTTATACCGTAGCCAACAGAAAAAATTTTGTACTTTCAGATTTTTTTAAAGAGCTTGTTTGGGAACCAAAAACACCATATTACGAAATATTGGGCGAACGTTTTTCAGAAGTAAAAGCAATTATCACCCAAAGTGGAAGTCGTAGAACTTTGACATTCGGCGCTGGCGAGGAAACGGTCAGGGAAGAATTAGTATTGCCTCCGGATATTCCACAAAGGAATGGCCATCCAATTTATAGTGCTCTGCTTAAAGAATCAAAAGAATACATGATTCCTTTAACGAATACTGAAAAAAAAGCAGGAGATCAGTAAATGGTCACAGAACAAAAATATATCAGCAAAATTCCATTGATTAACGTTGACATTATTATTGTCAAACATTTTGAAACATTATTAGAGGATTCGTCTAAATTTTGTTTTTATCTGTATTTTGTGATTATCCCGTTAGCTAGCGCTATTTTTTTACTTTTACTTCAAAAAACACTCGCTGCGGATTCTGCAAATACACTAATAACTGCATTCTCAATATTTACTGGACTCCTACTAAACGTAATTTTAATCATTTTTGCAATTGTCGATAGAAGAGAAGTAAAGGATGCAGATCGAAAGACGTTATTTGAACATCTATATGCAAATTCAATTTATGCACTTTTATTTTCGACACTGCTCTTGTTATTTTTAATATTGTTAGTTGTTTTAAACGATTGGAAAAATCTAACCGTGGTTGTGTTTTTCTCTTTCATAATTTACTTCGGAGTGGTTCATTTTATTATGACTTTGCTAATGATTTTTAAAAGATTATTTGTATTAGTATTTGAGTAGTCTGGAACTATGAGTTTTTCCAAGAGACTAAATCAACAATCAATTTTGAAAAGGGTTTAATTTTCCCACCAATTGCTGTAGTTCCAGAAAGATGTAATTGGTTATTCAGATATGCATTATCAACATAAACACCGTGAAGGAACTTTTCTGCAAGAGCCCTGCTCTTCAAAGGCTCTTTTTTGGTCCCCCATTCAGATTTCCAGGTTGAGGAGGACTTTTGTTTCCCTTTATCAGGAGTTGCTAAAATTACTTTTAACGAGGGCTTGATTTTCTTATAAAGTAATGAATAGAATAGTGTTTCAGGAAGTCTTCCATGGAGACTTAATGTACAACATATTAATGCAATTGCTTTTCTTTTTTCAAGATCTACCGCAACGAGATCGATATCTCTCCCTGTAGGCTGATAACCACGGAGGGGAATTGCTATTTGGTTAAATAAACCAGGGTCATTAATTATCTCTTTTCCATCAAAGATCCGTATTTTTTGCCGTTGTAATTCTAAATTTTCATTTAAAGAATTTTTGACGTATAACTCAAATTTTGCTCCGCCCCGATTTGCATCGGATTGCCGTTTCTTTGTCGAATCGTCTGATGGCAAAATTATCCCCCATTAATATTAGTAATTCTATCATGTGCAAGACCGTGCTTATATTTTGCCATTTGATACGGAATAATTAACAAAAGAGATATTTTCCACTAGTTTGGTAATCCCATCCGGGTTCTCGAATCCGCCAGTAAATGAAACAAATACCCCAGTAAAAAGCAAGAGGCATAATAAAAGAGTGTGAAATCAAAGAAAAACGAGCCAATCAGTGTTATTAAAGAGGTTAGACAAAATAGTGGTATAATGAGTATCAACGTACCCATACCATGAAAAATGCCCCGGTGTCGCCAGTTTGTTGCAGGTTCAATGAAATCTGGTGCAATAGAACCAATAGATACAACAATCAGTCCAATTATCCAAGGAAAATTAGCAGTTTTATTCAACCACTCCATTATTAATGAAAATGCAACAAAAGCCATTGCACCGATAAACAGATGATCTTGTTTATTCATTTACATGCGTTATCTTGAAAATTTGGATATATTAACAATCAAGTTAGCAAAGTGAAAGTGCAAAAAATACACTCATAATCGCACGCTCTCACATATGAAATGGGGGTCACCCCCTCCCAACTTCCAATCAAGGGGGGGGTCAACGGTCGACCCCCCCCTCCTTCAGGAAAAGCCCCAACCCGCCTCTTCACCATCATTCCCGACGTAAGATTTTGATCCGGACAGATTCCGGCACCCCCCTCTTCACGCAATTTCCGGCCCGCTGGGGGGGACCATATTGTTGACGCCAGCAAAATGGTGTAAAATAGCCCGGTTTTAGTTTCAGGTGTTCCCTGAATTTTTCCGCTCGCCTTTCCGGGGGGCTATCTGTTTTGTAACCTGCTCGAATTCTGTATCGGGCAGGTCCGCCTCTGCTGTGATCCGTTGCGCTGAAAACTTCTCATACTCATCAAGCGCGAGGTGTTGTGCGATCTCCATGGATACCGATCCCTTATCGCTCAGGATCTCCTGCTCGTTGAACCTGAGGAAGGCATCGAGTTTCTCTTTCCATTCCCTCATCGTGACCGGCTGTTTCCTCTGGGCCTGCATCTCGGCATAATCGAGATACATCGTGATGATGCGGTTGAGGTTTTTGATCTCGGTCTCGTTGAGGTAATTCTTCGCAACCGTGACATCCCCCTTGCGCACTTTTGCACCCTTCCACGCAAAGAGGCCCATATTCGGTTTTTTCGCATCCGCCCGTTCCGCGATCAGCTCTGCTGCGGTATGGCCGGTAATTGCCCAGTGCAGCTTGTTCTGGATCGTCCGGAAAAATTCAAGTGTGGCATCTGCGTGAGGATCGTAATCGATGGCAAGCGTGTAGATGTCCAGGATCTTCTTGTAGAAGCGTTTCTCGGACGCCCGGATATCCCGGATGCGTTCGAGCAGCTCATCGAAGTAGTCTTCACCGATGCTGCGCCCTTCTTTCAGCCGCAGATCGTCCATCACAAATCCCTTGATGAGGTATTCCCGCAGCCGTTCGGTTGCCCACCTGCGGAACTGCGTGCCCCGGTGGGAGCGGACCCGGTAGCCGATGGCAAGGATCATGTCGAGATTGTAATATTTTGTCTGGTAAGACTTGGCATCCGAGGCAGTTGTCAAGTATTCCTTGACTACTGAATCCTCTGCCAGTTCTCGTTCTTCAAGGATGTTCCTGATATGAAGGCTGATATTCTGTTTTGTTGTCTGGTAGAGTTCTGCGATGAGTGCCTGCGTGAGCCAGACCGTTCCCTCTTCGAGCCGGACTTCGATACGGCTCGTTCCGTCTTCTAAGTTGTAGAAGAGGATCCGGGAACGGGTTAGCGGTTCCGGAACGGGATTTTCGCTCATCGGTTACTCTCTCGCATCATGATGTACTTAGTCTTAACCGGATGTATGCCCTTTTATAGTGTATTACCGTGGGGTGAAAATAACTGTGGAATCGTTTTGTTGACGTCAACAAAACGATCAATAATCATTGCCCTCCCCAACAGACTCCCGGATGAATTCAACCAGACTCTGCATGAAATTTTTTAACCAGACCCTGCCCAAAAAATTTCAATCACCCCCCAAGCCCCTGCTCAAAACCCGCGAGCCGATCAACCGGACCTTGCATGAAAATTTTCAAGCAGACCTTGCTCAACGTGCTTTCAACCAGACCTTGCATGCAAAAAGTTAAACAGATCTGCCTGAACCAAAAACCCAAAAAATGTCTTCACGTCGTAGGAACCTCCGGGAAATCAACCAGACCTTGCATGAAATTTTTCAGGCAGACCTTGCTTGAAGTGCTTGCAAACAGACCCTGCATGAATTTTTTTAACCGGACCTTGCGTGAAAAATTTCAATCACCCCCCCAGCCCCTGCTCAAAACCCGCGAGCCGATCAACCGGACCTTGCTCAAAATATTTTATGCAGACCCTGCTTGAGAAAAGTTAACCAGATCGCAATTGTGCACAAGGTCGCGATTGCAGTCACCTGTCCGGAACATCCGTCCCAATATTCGCTGGTAGAAAATTCTGCACGCTCTCCCACGAGAATCCGTATGGTTTTATAGGAATATTCTAAAAAATAATCCCCCAGTGGAATCACATGAAAAATCTCACAAAAATCCTGATCCTTTCACTTCTGATGGCCTGCCTGCTTATTCCGGGAATGGACGCGGCGTCCTCGGCCGGGGTCTCCTCAGCGCCCGCAGACACGACCGGTACTCCCCCGCAGGAGGCATCGGTCTACATCATGGAAGCAAAGGATGCCGTTGCAGCAACGAACTGGACCGGTGCGCTCCTCATCACGACGAGGGGCGTTGCATGGTACCCGGAGAACTCCGACCTGCTCTGCCTCCAGGGCTATACGTACCGGAAGGTAGGGCAGTACCAGAAGTCCGTGGATATCGTATCCCGTGCCATCCCGCTGGATCCAAAACCGGTGCGGTATGCAAACCGGGGATACGGGTACCTGGCGCTTGGTAACAATTTCCTCGCCCTTGCCGATGCAGATGCCGGCATTGCCCTCGATGCCACCTACCCGGTGAACTGGGGTATCAGGGCGCTGGCACTCCAGGGAATGGGGAGGAATGCTGAATCTCTTGGTGCGGTTGATAAGGCGATCTACCTTGCTCCCGAGAGCGCCCATTACTGGCATGTGAAAGGCAGGATCCTTGCCGCCGGTGGGGACTGCGCCGGTGCGGCAGCAGCGCTGGAGAAATCGATGGCATTCGATGCCAACTATGTACTGGCCTGGCCGGGTTTTGGCAGCGCGAGTGAGAACCTTGCATCCCTGAACGCAACCTGTTCAGCAGCACATGCATCCTCACCGCAGGCAACGGCAAAATCCTCCCTGGGGTGGCTTGCGGTTATCGGGGTCATCGGCGCCGTGATCGCGACCGGCATGAGAAAATAACAACCAGAATCTTTTTAGAAAAGTGTAGTAGCGAGGAATGGATTTGAACCATCGATCTTCGGGTTATGAGCCCGACGGGATATCCTGACTACCCTACCTCGCTTCCTATAATCAGGGTTATAATATAGTCAGCATCCGCTGATATACTTTACCCACTTCCGGGAAGAACCACCGGGATGCCCGATTCGCTAGCATTAAATGAGCAGCGTCGTCATAATGAAAATATGGATGATGAGCTTGCCCTCCTCCGGGAGCAGCGCAAAAAGGAGTTGGAAGAGAAGATGAAGCACGAAAAGAAGACGGGCAGTGTAGAGAATGTCGACGAGATGCACTTCCAGCAGTTTGTAGGTACCAATAATTATGCGGTTGTCGATTTCTGGGCGGAATGGTGCGGGCCCTGCCGGCGGATCGCGCCCATCATGGACGAACTCTCCATTGAATTTGCCGGAAGAGTCGCGTTTGGCAAGTGCAATACCGATGACAACCGTAGTCTTTCCATGCAGTTCAACATCGACGCGATCCCGGCGATGATGCTCTTCTCAAAAGGCCAGCTGGTGGACCGGATCATCGGGGCCTATCCGAAGGAAGCGATCCGGGAGAAGATTAACAAGAAGTTCGGGCTGGATTAACTCTTCTTTATAAAACATAATTTTTCAGGGCGACAAATCCAAAAGGTTTACTCGGTCTGGCGACCCACCTATACGAAATGGGTGATACGGCCAGCTCTTCCTCGAAGATCGTCAAGTCCCTCGGACTCGTCTTCGGGGATATCGGTACAAGCCCGATCTACACGATGGGGGCTGTCATGCTCTTCATGATCCCTTCGTCGTTCAACATCTTTGGTCTCCTCTCCCTTGTCACGTGGACGCTTCTCATCATCATCACGGTCCAGTACATCTGGCTCGCCATGTCGCTCTCAGACAAAGGTGAGGGCGGCACGATCGTGCTCAGGAACATCCTCGACACGCTCTTACAACCCGGGATCGCAGCATCGGCAGTCTCCGTTCTCACGATCATCGGGATCGCCCTCTTTATCGGGGACGGGGTGATCACCCCGGCGATCAGCATCCTCTCCGCAGTTGAGGGCATCATTCTGATCCCGGGGTTTGAAGCGACCGGCCGGCTCACCCTCCTCCTGATCGCTGCTGCCATTGCGATCGGGCTCTTCCTCTTCCAGCGGCGGGGGACCGACCGCGTTGCTTGGGCATTCGGCCCGGTCATGGTGATCTGGTTTGGCGCGCTCGCGCTCACCGGCCTCATCTCCATTATCGGCGCCCCGCAGGTGCTCTATGCCTTAAGTCCGACCTATGCCGTGGATTTCCTGCTCGACAATGGCTGGGCATCGATCATGGTCATGTCCGCCGTGATACTCTGTGTCACCGGGGGGGAAGCGCTCTACGCGGATATGGGTCACCTGGGCAGGGAGCCGATTGTCAAGGGCTGGATCGTGGTTCTCCCTGCGCTCGTCCTCAGTTATCTCGGCCAGGGCGCGTACGTGATCCAGACCGACAATACCCATAACGTCCTCTTCTCAATGATCAATCACATCAGCCCTCTCATCCTCGTCCCCTTCCTTATCCTGAGTATCTGTGCCACCGTCATTGCCTCGCAGGCGATGATCTCCGGCATGTTCTCGATCGTGTACCAGGGCATGATGACCCGCTTCCTCCCCAAGATGAAGGTGGAATACACATCGCCCGAGCTGCGGTCCCAGATCTATATCGATGGGATCAACTGGATGCTGCTCGGTGCCGTGCTCCTCGTCATCTTCGAGTTCCAGACCTCGGAGAACCTGTCGGCCGCGTACGGCCTTGCGGTCTCGGGCTCCATGATGATCTCCGCCATCCTCATGACGATGATCTTCTTCAAGAAGAACGCAAAAGCGAAGATGCTCATCGCGGGAACCCTCATCCTCATCGATGTGGTCTTCTTCGTATCGACCCTCTTCAAGATCCCCCACGGCGCATACTGGTCGTTCTTTATCGCCACAATCCCCTTGATCATCATCGTCACGTTCATTCTCGGCCAGGATAAGCTCCACGCGATGCTGAGGCCCCTCCCTCTCGAGGAGTTCCTCCCCCGTTACAAGGAGAGTTATGCAAACCTGCACAAGATCCGGGGGACTGCGCTCTACTTCATCGGGGACGTCAGGAACATCTCCCCCTATCTTCCCCAGGTCTTCTTCCAGAACGAGATCATGTACGAGAACAATATCCTCGTCTCCATCACTATCTCGGAGAAGCCGTTCGGGGTAGCCACCGATTTCGACACCGGTATTGCCCCGGGGCTCCACATCTTCCGGATCTCGTGCGGGTACATGGAGATCGTGGATGTGGTGAAGTTATTGCAGGAGAAAGGGATCGACGAGAAGACGATCTTCTACGGCATCGAGACCATCGTCTCCGACAAACTCATCTGGAAGATCTACGGGCTCATCAAGAAGAACACCCCGCCCTTCATCCAGTTCTACTCCCTGCCTGCCGAGAAGATCCACGGGGTTGTAACAAGGGTCGTGATGTGATATACGGACCCCGGTCCGGCGGACCTCCCTACACAAACCAGAAACGGGAGCATGATGTTTCCTGGATACCCTGGTGATTCCCGCTCCCCACAACTTGCCGGAAGACAAAGGTTGATGTATTTGCATCGCAATTTATCATACACACGATTCCGGGTATCTTCATATGGCCCGGATCAGCCTGTTCAGAGGACGAGCCTCACCAGGCATCACGGATGATGGCAGTATTCCCATCATAATGCACCGGCACCGGGAGAAGATACCGGTATCCGGACAGGGTCACGATGATCCACGGTCTCGTGGTGATGAACCCTGATCATGTCACCGTGAAGGGCGATGATCCTGAAAAGTTTTTTCGGGATTTTTGCTGTTAGGGAAGCAAACAAAGGCTCGTACGTGCGGAGCAGGAGATACAAAATTATCCCTGCCCCCCGAGCCACTCCTGCGGGATGAATATCCCGCTACCCGCGCCCGATACCGTGAGAATACTAACACCAGACGGGAACGCTTCCCGCGAATACCAGATACATCATTTGAGGAGATACAACAACAATGGAAATAGAAATAATCGCTGTAGGAGGATATGACGAGGTCGGGCGGAACATGACCGCCGTCCGCTGCGGCAAGGAAATTGTCATCTTTGACATGGGGCTTCGCCTGGACCAGCTGATGATCCACGAGGATGCGGAAGTTGACGAGATGCATTCCCTTGATCTGATCAAGATCAAGGCGATTCCGGACGATACGGTCCTGCAATCCGTCGAAGGCACGGTGAAGGCGATCGTCTGCTCGCACGGCCACCTCGACCACATCGGGGCCATCCCGAAACTGGCGCACCGGTACAAGGCACCCATCATCGCAACGCCCTATGCAACCGAACTGATCCGCCAGCAGATCTCGGGCGAGAAGAAGTTCGGGGTCGGCAACCGGCTCTTTGCCCTCTCAGCCGGCCAGAAGTACACGCTCTCGCCAAATCTGGTCCTTGAATTCGTGCACACGCAGCACTCGATCATCGATACCGTGACACCGGTGCTCCACACTCCCCACGGGGCGATCGTCTATGCCTGCGACTTCAAGTTCGACCGGACGCCGGTCATCGGCAAGCCGCCGGACTTTGCCCGCTTCCGCCAGCTCGGGAAGGAAGGCGTGCTGGCCCTGATCGTGGAGAGCACGTATATCCACCGCCCGGGCCGGTGCCCCAGCGAGCGGATCGCCCGGGACCTTGTGCGGGACGTTATCACCAGTTTCGAGGACGACAAGAGCGCGATCGTGGTCTCCACGTTCTCGTCCCACATCTCACGGGTGAAGACCATCGCGGAGTGCGCCCACGAGATCGGCCGTAAGCCGGTCTTCCTTGGCCGCTCGATGGAGAAGTATGCCGTTACCGCGGAGCAGATGAAGTTCGTCTCGTTCCCGCCGACTGCAAGCGTCTTTGGGAACCGCAGGACGGTCGACCGGATGATGCGCCGGATGATGAAGGAGGGAAAAGAGAAGTTCCTGCCGATTGTCACCGGTCACCAGGGCGAGCCCGGCTCGATTTTAACCCGGCTTGCGCTGGGTGATACCCCGTACCAGCTGAACAAGGGTGACAAGGTGCTC
>Ga0265296_1003975_pt1 | contig 13213 bp, 15 predicted proteins | sample MunlanPumphouse1_FD_189073 | JGI IMG/M metagenome (GOLD analysis project Ga0265296, IMG submission 189073) | Groundwater microbial communities from a municipal landfill in Southern Ontario, Canada - Pumphouse #1 | ecosystem: Environmental > Aquatic > Deep subsurface > Groundwater | place... | reverse complement strand
ATGAAGCAAGCCAATTCCAGACGTATGAGAAAGAAAGAACAAATTGAAAAACTGATGCTGGAAATAGACCAAATGGTCATAAACCAACCTAATTAAAAAGTGTTAATTATGTTCGTGGACTAGCGCAAGGAGAATCGGCATTTCCTTTGTTTTTTCAGGGGGAATGTCTATTTTTTCCATCGACGACCTGTAAGGATTTGTCAGGAAGTCTCATGGGAAGTGGTTTTTCAGTGATGAGTTGACGAGGAGTTTTCAGACGTCGGCTCTGTTGATGCCGTGTTTAGTTTTGCACTTGCATGGACGTTTTTAAAAACAAAAATTTTTCTGAAGCAAAATAAAACAATCATCGTTATTCCTAAGACAACAATTTTATTAAAAATAAAATTGTCATAAATTTTTTGTAGAAAAAGAAGAGCCGGCCCAGAAGCAATAATAGAAATAATGGAAAAAATGAGTGACAAAGAGGTCGTCCGTGAAAGACGTTCTTGATGTTTAAAAACAAAAAAGTGATGCCAAAGATGATTGTGCAGAAAACCGAATAAAGCCGCGCTCCATTGAGCTGTCAGTTGACCGAAACCAACATGCAGCGATAGAAAAAAAATACCGAAATCAACTACGGTTCCGGCTAAACCGACAAGGACATATAAAAAAACTTCAGTCGTTAAAGGATTACGGCAGCGGAAATTTGTCAAAAATGTCTTCATGCGAAGTAAGTTCATATTGTCTCGCCTTGGGTGACCAATAGAGCAACATGGTGGTTGGATCCAAAGCCACACGTTCATCGGCCGTTAAAAAAATAATTTCTTCCTCTTTGAGACCGGAGAAAACCGCAAAGGCACCGATGATATGTGTATTGTTACCGCGAAAAGGATGTTCCGGGTGCACGTAAAGCGATTCTGTCATTGTAGGGTCAAGAAGTTTGGCGGCTTGCGCTAAAGATCGGCCAGACTGATACACATATTGATAATCAAGAGCAACGATTTTAAACATGAAAACGATTTGCGACAAGAAAATAATGAAAATCACAACCGCGGTAAAACTGATAATTCGTTTTGCCTGATTCCTTACAATATAGTGGGTCAAGATAATAGAAAGAGTCATAACGGCCCCGACACGCGGAAGATAAGTGTAACGAGATGCCAAAGGTTCCCACCAATGGGCGGTGGCAAAAAAAGTTGTAGGTAAAAGACTAAAAAGAGCCAAAGCAAAAGAGAACGGAACCCCGGAGAGTTTTCGATATTTTTTTAGGACGACGAGAATGGCCAGAACAATCAAAAGAAGAAAGACAACAGCGGAAGGAGAGGAAAGAAAATTTTGGATTGGTTTGAGCGGGATAAAAAGATCCGTTAACGCAAAAGGAAGACGAAGAAGGCCTTGCAGACCGAGCGCATAATTATTTTTGGCAAAGGTGCTTCCACCTTCTTGAAGAATAATTTGTAAAATAGCATACAGGCCGGCCAGACAAAAAGAAAAAAACCAAAAAATAACATGGGAAAAAGTTTTCGGGATATCTCGGTAACTTTGTTTCCAGCCAATGATGATCGCTATCAACAAAATAGGCAGAACGACACTGATTTCTTTTGTGGTATATGCCAAGACTTGAAAAAATAAACTCACAAAAATCAAAGCCCCTTGCTTGGTTTTCAAAAAACCGGCATACGCGCAAAGAGCGGAGAGAATAAATAGCGTAGCCAATGAATGCATATTGGCTCCGATCCAAACAATGGGCTCATAGGCGCCACCGGAAATCGTTATCAATAGGGTTGTCAAAAAAGCAGCCAAACGGGAGCGTGTGAGAAGAAAACACAAGAAACCTCCCAGGGTTGCCACAGCCGCGTGGATAAAAATATTCACCAAAAAAAACAGGGGAGCCGAAGGGCCAAAAATCGCCAAGAGGATGGCATAAAAAATATTCATGATAGGCGAAAAAAAACTGCCCGCTTTTAACGCAAGAATTTGGTCGGGATCTTCCAAAACACGTTGTCCAAACCAAAGCCAGGTAAAATCATCGGAGAAAAAATAACCGGACCATAACACCCAACCGTAAATGGCCAAGGATAGACAGAGACTCAACACAACCAATTGAAAAATAAAACGATAAAAAACAAATGGTAAGCTGTCCATAATCGCAAACAAATCCAGAAGGTACCTGATGCCATCGGGTGTTCTCACCGAGGTTTTTTCATCGTGAGAAAAGAGGAGGGGAAGCTCGGCGATTTTGTATCCAGATTTTTCAATTCTTAATAAACATTCCATATCAAAAGCAAAGCGTTTTTGATGGATTTGCGGAAAAATATCTTTTACGACGTGCGCAGAGAAAAATTTAAAACCGCACTGAGGATCTTTTGCCCGGATTCCCGTTACTTGGCGGGAGAAAAAAAGAAAACTTTTAGAGACAAGTTTACGAAAAAAAGAATAGTGTGCCCGTTTAAAATCTTTTCTTGTGGCGATGACGACCTCGGATGTTGATAGCGTCTGTAAAAATAAAGGGATAGGCTCAAGGCCAAAGGAGACATCAGCATCCGTGAATCCATAAACATCTGCATCAACCGTGTTGGTTCCGGAAATGATCGCCGCGCCTTTGCCGCAATTTGTTTCATGACGCACCACAAAAACTTCTAACCGGTCTTTTTCTGATTCCTGGAAAGATTCGAGCATCTTAAAAGTGGAATCACTGCTTCCATCGTCTACAAAAACCAAGGCAATGTTTTTTCCAGGCCATTGCTTCAAAAAAAATTCCCGCAGTGTTTCAAAAGTTTTCTGAAGTCGTCTCGCTTCATTAAAACAAGGAAGAATCAAAGCCAAGGTAAATTTTTGACGCATAGATCAAAGGGGGAGGACGTGTCGCTATTTATGATGAGCGACAGAGTCTTTAGGCCCTGAAATTGATACCCCCTCTATTCTATCGGAAGAAGCTATGGGGCAACAGGGTGTTTAGGAGGTAAACAAAAAAGAGACCTCGTAAGGTCTCAGAGGCTCAATCGTTTTCGACGAAGCTCGTCGATGATTGCATAGTGATCAAATCCCATTTTCTCGGGTTGGATGTCCCAAATGGGTCGGATCACGATTTCCTTGGCATCAGATTCCGGCTTCAAAGTGGCGGCTACCTCGGAAGTAATATGGTTGGTGTAGACGAGCGAGAGTGTGTGCCCCGGGCGCGGGTCGCGGGTAGGATCGTCAAGCACCATGAGGAGATCAAGTTCAGCAGGATTCGGACGGTAGGTTGTTTCTTCCTCGCATTCGCGCGCACAGGCTTGCGCACATCTTTCTCCTTCATCGATGTGACCGCCGGGGAAAACGAGAAAATCGAGAAAAGGGGGATCCTTGCGTCGGATGAGGACGACGGAATGCCCATCGACAATCAAAACAATATCTACGGTGGGAAAGACCTTGGCAGGTTTGGGGGTTGAAGAAGCCACGCGGCACCTCGGGGAAAAGAACGCGCCGTCACCTTGCCACAAAGCATTCTTTTTGTCACGACGTTCCTCTCACGTTATAGCGTGACAGCGAAGATGTTACAATAAACGGTGTATGAATATCTTTTGGTATCTTTTTCTTTTCTTCCTCTACGGATTTTTTGGGTGGGTCGTTGATGTCGCCTATCGTTCGATCAGTACAGGACGGTTGGAGGAGGGCAGCGCCTTTCATCTTCCTTTTTGTCCCATCTATGGATTTGGGGCTCTTCTCATATTGATTATTGCTCCGTGGCTTGTTTCTTTTCATTGGGTGGTCCAGGGAATTTTGGTCGGAACCTTTGTCACATTTTTTGAATATCTGGGAGGATGGTTCACGGAAAAATTTTTAGGACGCAGATGTTGGGATTACACCGGTCACCTTTGGAATCTTCATGGACGCACGGACATTGAACATTGGATCGGATGGTGTATGGCAAGCGTTTTATTTCTTTTTTGGATTCATCCCGCGATAGAACAATGGCTTCGTTAGGAATTTTCTCGTATAATGGAAGCAAGATAAGGAGGATATGTTTAAAACAAAAAAACAATTGACCCTGGAGCGGTGGTTTTTTCTTGCGGTGGCTGTTGTTGTCGTTTATTTATTTTGGAAAATCATTGAACCGTTTGCCCTTGTCGTTGTGACGGCCGGGATTACCGCTATCGTGCTTGCACCGGTAGATACGAAGTTTCGTCATCTTCTTAAATCACGCAAACTTTCTGCCGCGCTCCTGACGCTGGGAACGTTTCTTTTGATTGTTATTCCTCTTTTTTCCCTCTTGATTCTCATTGGGAAGCAAGCCTCGGATCTTATCCAAAATTCTTTTGCTCAAGGAGGTTGGCTTGCGTCGTTCAAAATAGATGAAGTCGCTTTATTCCAATCCCTTCCGTCATTTATTCAAGAACGGATAGCAGCCATCAATATCGAAACGATCGGATCGGGGATCGCCTCTTGGGCGCTGGAAAATGTGGGAGAACTTTTTTCAAGCACCACCCAATTGTTACTCAACACCTTTCTCTTTTTTGTCGCCCTGTATTATTTGTTGGTGGATCGAGAAAAACTTTATCAAGAGATTTTAACCTTGAGTCCGTTTCGTAACTCCGTCGATGAAAAGATTTTACGAAGAATCACTCTTACGATTCGTCATGTGGTTTTTGGCGCTTTATTGCTCGCCATCGTTCAGGGAATATTTGCCGCCATCGGTATGTCGATTTTTGGCGTGCCCGGTGCGATGATTTGGGGAGTGCTTACGATTTTGGCCGCCATGGTTCCTCTTATCGGCACAGCCTTGGTTCTTGTTCCGGCCATCATCTTTTTGTTTTTGATCGGTCATACGGAGGCGGCCGTAGGATTGGCCATTTGGGCGGCGATTGTCGTGGGGACCTCGGACAATTTTCTTGCCCCGTATTTCATCAAAGGGACAACCCACATGCACATGTTTCTCGTTCTTCTTTCCGTGCTTGGGGGGATTGCGGTGTTTGGATCCATCGGGTTTATTGTCGGACCCACGATTCTTGCCGCCTTTCTTGCCGTACTCGAATTGTATAAGTCGGGCATATTGCATGAATGTAAGGGCATAAAATTTTAAAAAGAAAAACACCGCCTTGGAAGCGGTGTCTTTTTTTATTCAGTCCAGGTTTCCTTGAGTTTGCGTTTGAAGCGATTTTTCAGATTTTTGAGATAGGAGAGTTTTGCGCGGCGCGCTTTGGCCTGTTTGACAAGTTCGAGCTTCACAATGACCGGGGAATGGATGGGATAGATTTTTTCCACCCCGAATCCTCCCGTGACTTTGCGGATGGTCATCGTGCGAGAGATCGCTCCGCCACGCATCGCAATGATCATACCTTGGAAGATTTGAATGCGTTCGCGCTCCTCTCCTTTGGCAGAAATATCTTTAATGCGTTCGTGGACACGGATCGTCATCCCCGGTTTGAGATCCTCTTTTTTGATTTCCTTTGTTTCTCCGAGAACTTCTTCTTCCGGAGTAACGACAGGAACAGAGAGTTCCTCGGTGACCGGAGTTTCTTCCACGGGCACGGTCCCGTCTTTTATTTGTTCATCTGACATACCATGTAGGTGATTAGGTACAGAGAGAGGACCGCTTGGAAAACTCCATGGGCGTTCATGCGTCTGTGTTTAAAATGTGCCGAAATCATAGCCAAATCCATGCGAACCGTCAAGCCTGCGAGGTCGGGAGTTTTGCGGAGAGAATCTCTAAAATGTTTTCTAATACTTGGGTTTGCGTCAGATTTGAAGTATCGAGCACCAGGTCAAAAGGGGAAAGATCCAACAGATCGACTCCATAATATTGTCGATAGCGTTTTGCATCGGATTGGATGCGATGATGCACCAAACGTTTTGCATCTTCCGCAGATTTATACGTAGGTTCATCATCGCGTTCGTGCAGGTGGGAAGCCTCCAAAATACGTTCGGCTCCCGCCTCTTCATTGACCGTGAGATAAATTTTGAAGGCATGAGGGATGAAGTACCAAGAGAGGCGACCGTCCACGACAAAATTATCTTCCGTTTCTCCGAGTTTTTTTTGATAAGCATCCACTTCTTTATCGGTAAAATCTTGCTGTTCACCCAGTGTGTTAAGTTCATCAATCGTCATGCCACGCTCGGTTGCCATTTTCCCTCGCAGATCTCCCATGGAATAAAAAGGCCAGCCTAAACGTTCTGCGATAAGGCGGCCGACGGTGGATTTTCCTGAGCCGGGAAACCCGGTGATGGTGATAATCATAAAAGAGGGAGGGTGTTTAGAAGAGCGGTAAGCTCTTTGGGAAGAGGAGCGGTAAAAGAGACATGTTGTCCATCCAAAAGAGTGAAAGAAAGTTTATGCGCATGCAAAAATAAACGGTTCAGTGAGATGATATGAATGTTATTCATACGTCTTTTTTTATAAAGCGTGTCTCCGACAATGGGGTGATCTATTGCGAGGAAATGCGCGCGGATTTGATGGGTACGGCCTGTATGGATACGGACACGGACGGAGGTCGCTGTTTTAAAACGCGCAAGAACATCATATTCGGTGATGGCCTCTTTTCCTTCTTCTTGTTTTGATCGCGCGCCCATGCGTCCTGAATTTTTTGATCGAGCGATGTTAAACGTGAGAATGTCATGATCTTTTGAAAGACGTCCGTAGACCAAAGCCAAGTATTCTTTTTCCATCGTACGATCTTTGAATTGTTGTTTGAGATGAGCAAAAGATTCCGGAGTTTTTGCAATCACCATGACGCCGGAGACCATTTTATCGAGTCGATGCACAATACCCGGGCGTGAAGGATCTTCACCCACACTTGCAAGAGAAGGCAGATACGCAAGGAGCGCATCACAAAGCGTTTCCCGTATATCTTTATCATGCGTTTTGTGAACCGTAATCCCGATAGGTTTGTTGATAACAAGGACTTCCTCATTTTCAAAAAGGATTTCCAGAGGCTTGAGAGGAATATCCGCGCGTGTTTTCGGTTCATCCCAGGTAATGGTTTTTCCTTCCTCAAGGGCGGTATGCGGTTTTGTGGAAGCCCCATTGATTTTTACCGTTCCTTCTTTAATACGTTTTTGCCATTGAGAACGCGTATCCGAAGTGAGTGTGGCAAGGACAATGTCCAGACGTTTTCCTTCCTCTTCCAAAGTGATGATGTGAGATCCCATAGAGTTAGATACGTAACATCCATTGAGAGAGGATGCCAAAAAAGAATAAGAGGACAATGGCGGCAATAAAAACCAGGAGAGATCCGATGATCCCATCTTTATCCTTTGTTTTCAGGGCATACCCGAAAAAGTAAATGGAAAGGAGGAGAAGAAGAATGCCGATCATCTGGAAGGCCATATGAGTATGATCATAGCAAAAGTGTCTCTTTGTGGCCAATGACAGCAGAGAAAAATAAAAACTCTCCGTGTGGGAGAGAAATTATTTTTGGAAACTCATCTACTTTTTATAAAAGTATTTGAACCAGATTTTTTTAAAGACAGACAAAGACAGGGTTGATAATAAAAATCCAACAGATGGGACGATTGCATTGATAAAGGGTTTTTGCAATTCAGCGAAGATGAAAAATAAGACGATGACAAAATAGGTCAAAATAGCAATCACTATTTTACGAAAAAAGCTTATCTCCCAAGCTTTATCCATTTCAACGCGGGCATTGCGTTCGTGAATACGTTTTATTTCTTCTTCAATGAGCATAGGTGATCGAGTGAGATATCAGCTTATTACCTAGCTTATCTTTACTTTTTCTAAAATTTTCTTGTGGGCCAGCTAAGCTGGTCTCGCCTCGCTGAGTTTGGTGGCTTGCCACGTGAACACCAGCGATCAGGACGGATAAGAGCCCCACTTCGCTCTCGCTTTGCCCCGTCTGACGGGGCTTTGCTCGAGCTTCGTTGGGGGCATCCCCCATAGCTCCAACTTTGTTGGAGCGACGGGGGATGGTGGGCCTGGTAGGACTCGAACCTACGACCAACGAGGTATAAGCTCGTCGCTCTGACCAACTGAGCTACAGGCCCTTATGCGCGGAACATTGTTTATTATACAAGATTCTCTGTCAAACGAATGCACCCTTTTTGTGTTTGGAGAGGGAAGGAGAGCCTGTTATACTGGGAGCACATTGATATGGTCGTTATTTCTTTTGCCTCTTTTACGTTTTTTCTGGGATTTTTGTGGTTTCTTCTCTATTGGATTTTGGGTGGCGTCCTGTTTGCTCTTGTCGCCATTCTGCGTCTTGGACGCGTGCGGAAAGTCCGATTCAGTTGTTTGTTCAGCCTTTGGTCTTTGGTTTGCGGTGTTGGAACCGCTTGGGGAGGAGTAAAACTCGCGCAAGACTCCATCACTTCTTGTTATCTTCTTGCTCAAACCAAAGCAGAAGTTTTGACCGCATTTTTTGGCTGTGGATTTGCCGGAGTCTTCGGAATGTTTTTACTAGGAGCCGCTGTTCTTACATTGGGAGGATTTCTTCTCATGGAGATTTCAAAAAATAAAAGCGCTCCATGGATTAACCTGGAAGATCATTCTGACGAAGGAGAGGAAAGCGGGGGACAAGAAGGATCAGGAACGAATCAAGGATACTTTTCTTAAAGAGGACGAAACAAAAATCACCGAAAAAGTTCGGCGATTTTTTTATTTGTTTTTTCAGTTTCTATTCTCTTCCCTTCGAAATATCATCAAAGTCTGGGTAAAGACTCATCATTGTTTCAGCCAATTTTTCCGCAAATTTTTGAGTGCATAGTATTCTGATTTGTTCACCGTCAGCCTCTCCTTTGCCTCTTATTGTGGAGATTCGATACATCGTTTTTACGACATCTTCTGGAGACTTTTGCATTTGTTGTACGATTTTTTGTAACTCGCTTTCATATTTTCCGTAAAATTCTTCAGGTCTGATAACTTTCCCTTGGTAGAGTCGATCAAACGCTTTACCATGAACACCAATCGTCAATAGCACAATGCCTGGTTTTGTCGCCATCTTACGATTTTCTTTTCCAAGGAACTCTTCCTCGTCATATGTTATGCCGGAAATCTTCTTAATCTTTATCAGTCGAATAACACAATATCCTTCATGATCTGCTGGAGATTTTGCGTCCGGTTTTTTCTTGTAAGCCTGAAAAAGAGTTTTTTCTTCACGAACTTTCGCTAACTCTTGTCTAGCAGGTTCTTCCGCTTTATCTGCCGATTCTCGTTGTAATGGTTTAAAGGTTTCCAAGTTCTTTGCCCCGAGAGGATTTTTAAAAGTAGACAGCAGTGCTGATTCAACATCAGAAATAATATCTTGAGTAGAAGATTCCGGGATATCAACCGTGAAGTATTCCCTATCCCCCCAGTAGATAACCGCATCTTTACCAGCCAATTTTGCAAATAATTGTTCGTCAAAAGATTCAACCTGGTCATGATCCCAATTAAATTTATCCGCCAATTCAGACTGATAAATATCACCAAACGTTATTTCCACTCGGCTATATCCTGGGTATTCAGATTTTTTCTTTTTGAGTTGTGCTCTTGTTTTTCCAACGTTTACCACACAACGTTCTCTCAGGTTTACTTGTTCGGGCATTCCGCCCATTTCAGGTGATCTAGGCATAGGTATCATTTATAATAAGTTTCCTCGTATGTTTAGAGTATACATTCCTCTGTGATGGGGGTAAAGTTTTCCGTATAACAAAATAAGCCGCATCTGCGACTTATTTTATACGACCGAACTGATCTCTTGGGTGGGCCAGCTCTGCTGGCCTCACCTCGCTGAGCTCATATCAAGATGTTGGTCTTCGGGCCAAAGCTCAGCTTTGGCTATGCACGACCAACCGAGCTCAGCTCGGTGGTGGGCGGCAGAGGACTCGAACCTGCACTCCGACTTCCGGAAGGGGAACGTCGGAGCTGACCTTCACAATGTCAATGTGACGCTCTAACCAACTCCGACGCTCCGCCTTTGGCGGAGGTCGGAGCCCCGACCAAAGCGTCGGGGCTGAGCTAGGCGACATATATTTTGATGTATCCATCATCGATAATTTTTTGGAGATAATCTTTCCGTTTTAATTTTTTCAATCTCCTTTCAATAAATTTTGCCTCCTCTAGCGTATTGTATTCCTGACTAAAGACCAGATGTATATTCCCCATACGATCCGTTGTCTGTGTGTGATGGGCTTGATGTTGTAAAATCAGAGTCCCCCTTCGCTCTGCTTTCAGCAGAGCTTCGGAGGGACACATAAAAACACCAGCTCGCCTGGTGTTTTTATGTGGTGGGCGGCAGAGGACTCGAACCTCTGACCTTCACAATGTCAATGTGACGCTCTAACCAGCTGAGCTAGCCGCCCGTATGTTTTGAAATGATGGGATTATGATAGGGGATTGAGCAATCAGTGTCAAAAATCATTTCAACGCATGAAGTTTTTCAAAGAGAGGATCTTGCATAGTGGAAGGTAAATTCCCGAGGATCACTTTTCCAATTATGATAGCTCTTTGAATTTCTTCTTGATTGTTTGTTGACTCATAGAAGGAATAACTGTCAAGCGTATCTGCCGCTTTGACAATCAAGGCATCTTTTCCAACGATGAGGCAACGGTTTATCAAATCTTTTTGTCTTTCCACCTCATTCTCGATTCCTCTATCTTTTGTGTTTGCAAGAACAATCGCAAGGATATGCGGACCAAATGTGTCTTGAATAAGTTTTGCGGAACAATCCGTCCATTCGATCGTGTCATGAAGGAGTCCGGCAAGAACAACATCCTCCGCATAGTTATGTTCATAGAGATACATTCCAACCCTGAGGGCATGCATAAGGATGGGTTTTTTTCGATTTTCTTCCGCAGGTGCGTATTGGCTAAGCAACCGAACAGCCTTTTCACATTTATTTTCTAAGGTGATATTTCCGAGGTTCATAGATTATTCTTGAAGACGTTTAAGAATCATTTCTCGATCAAGCCCTTCTGTAAGTTGCAGATCAAACGCTTTTCGTAAAAGTTCGCCAACCTTTGGACCGGGTTTGACGCCGAGCGTTTGTATGACATCGCGTCCGGTGACAAGAGCGCGGATTTGAGAAGGATGTTCCACATGGCAAGCCCGACAAAAAGAAGCAAGGAGATTGCGTACGCGGATAATGTGTTCTTCCTTCCCCATGATTTTTGCAAGATGTAAGAATCGTTCCCCTTGGGGAGTTCCGAATTTTTGAAAGACTTCATGGGCCGGCCAAGAGGGGAGGGAATCAAGTTCCTCAATTTTTTGCAGACGTCCTACCAGGTCAACAACCATGGAAATTTCCACACGGTGGGGAGATTCCCGATCAATAGATTCTAGTTTTAAATCATGCAAGCGTGCGCGAATTTGTTCCGGCGGTGTGGAATGGAAAAGAATGGCAAGCGTTGAAGGGAGATCTTTTGATTGTTCCAACCAATCTTTTGAAACAGCTTGACGTTCAATAGCCTGATGAACCTCGGGGAGTAATTGAGCAAAAGCACCGGAGCGGTAAAGAAGATCAGTGGCCGTCGAGGGATCAGCCGCGAGTGCCTTGAGAATTTCTTTTGCAATGATCTCTCTTGCCACGACAAACTCCTCCTCTTTCGTTTCTGAGGACATCTGAGTCGTGTTGATTCGTGTCATGGTGTCACAAACAGCTTCCCAAGTCTCTTGTTCAATAGTGAAGTGCAATTGGGTCGCTTGTCTTATGGCCCGCAGCGCTCGAGACATATCTTCTTTGAAACGATCCTTGGGATTTCCCACAGCACGAATTATTTTTCTTTCCAAATCCTCTTGTCCGGAAAAAAGATCTGTGATTTTTTTCTCACGTACGTTATAGGCCATGGCATTGATCGTAAAATCACGACGGGAAAGATCTTCTTCAATGGGGAGTGAAGGATCAGATTGAATGGCAAAATCTCGATAACCTCCTTGGTTTCCTTCAAGGGCATATTCTCGACGGGGAAGAGCAAGATCAATGGGTTCATGGAGCGGTGCGGGAAAATTGCGAGGAGAAAATTTAAATACCCCAAACGATCGTCCGACAAGATCCACAAAACCGCGTTTGGAAAACCATTCCTGAATATTTTGTGGATCCATTCCACAAATCACAAAGTCATAATCTTTTCCTTTGCGTCCCAAAGCAAGGTCACGTACAGCTCCGCCGACAAGAAATAATGTTGCTTGCGGATGCTCTTGAAGAAATGCTTGACAAAAAGAAAGTATCGGTTCGCGTTCAAAAATTAAAGTGAAATTTTTTTCCATAATGAGATCAAGAGAGAAATTATTTTCCATTTCTTTTGTCATAGAAGTGTTGTTTCGTACATTGTCTCAAAAGAAAACATTTGTCGCAATGCTTTTTCCTTGAGATTTATTTTTTATTTTTTGTCTGTGTATAATTCCCTCTTTTTATTTTTTGTCTAGCACAGTGTAGACATGACATCTGGATAAGTCCCGTAAAATTTTGTAGGAAACTGACAACATTTTTTTCTTGTTTTTTTCATTTTGTGAAGGAAAGATGAAGCGAGGGAGACCTGCGTTTTTTATCGTATTTATGCACAGTTTCTTCTTTTCCTTCTTGCATTTTTTCGTGTAGAATATGGACAGAAAAAAATTGAAATATTAAGCGCTACTTCTTTACCTATGCAAAGAACGTCCGCTTCCTTCCTTGTCATTGCGACTGTGCTCGCCCTCTTTGGTTTTTCAAAGATGGCGTTAGCCGCAGGAACCGCAACCATTTCGTTGTCTCCAACAACAACAAGTGTGGACACGGGAGAAGATTTTACCCTTTCCGTTTTAGTGGATCCAAACGGCGAGTCACTCGACACTGTTCGGGTGAATATGTCCTATGATCCCGTTTTGTTGGAAGCAGTTCGTTTTGATCTTGGTACCCAATTTTCGTCTCTTTCCCCAAGCTACGAGATCAATAATACGACAGGGACTCTCACGTATGGCGGTTACAAGTATGGCACCCAGGTCACAACCGAGGGGACGTTTGCCACCGTAACTTTTCGTGCGCTCTCTGCCGGTACGGCCACAATCAGTATTGATGCAGACTCAAAGGCCATCAATGATGGAGTTGAGAAGATTAATACCAGTGCTTTGGGATCAGCCACGATAGGGATTGGTGGAGCAACTGTGGAGCCAACGACTCCAACAACCGATACCACGACAGCCACTCCTACAACAAGCGCAAGCCTCGAACAGCAAGCTCTTGTCTACTTTGGTGCGTTTTATGCGCGCATGCCATCCAGTGGTGATGATTGGAGTGCTTTGCATTGCATCGCCTATGGTGGTTGTGCAGAAGACACTCAAAATGTT
>Ga0265296_1003974_pt1 | contig 13216 bp, 15 predicted proteins | sample MunlanPumphouse1_FD_189073 | JGI IMG/M metagenome (GOLD analysis project Ga0265296, IMG submission 189073) | Groundwater microbial communities from a municipal landfill in Southern Ontario, Canada - Pumphouse #1 | ecosystem: Environmental > Aquatic > Deep subsurface > Groundwater | place... | reverse complement strand
TGGTTGACGGGCACGGTGTCGAGCTTGCCGTTGGTGCCGGCCCAGATCGAGACGACCTGCTCCTCCACCGGGTACGGCGAGTACTGCGGCTGCTTCAGCAGCTCGGTGAGGCGAGCGCCCCGGTCGAGCTGGCGGCGCGACGTGGCGTCGAGGTCGGAGGCGAACATCGCGAAGGCCTCGAGCGAGCGGTACTGGGCGAGCTCGAGCTTGAGCGTGCCGGAGACCTTCTTGATCGACTTGACCTGCGCGTCGCCACCGACTCGCGAGACCGAGATGCCGACGTCGACCGCGGGACGCTGGTTGGCGTTGAACAGATCGGACTGCAGGAAGATCTGGCCGTCGGTGATCGAGATGACGTTCGTCGGGATGTACGCCGAGACGTCGTTGGCCTTCGTCTCGATGACGGGCAGACCCGTCATCGAACCGGCGCCCAGCTCGTCCGAGAGCTTCGCGCAGCGCTCGAGCAGACGGGAGTGCAGGTAGAAGACGTCGCCCGGGTATGCCTCACGGCCCGGCGGGCGGCGCAGCAGCAGCGAGACGGCGCGGTAGGCCTCTGCCTGCTTCGACAGGTCGTCGAAGATGATGAGGACGTGCTTGCCCTCGTACATCCAGTGCTGGCCGATGGCCGAGCCCGCGTACGGCGCGAGGTACTTGAAGCCTGCCGGGTCGGATGCGGGCGAGGCGACGATGGTCGTGTACGCCATGGCGCCGGCGTCCTCGAGCGCGCCCTTCACGGCCGCGATGGTCGAGCCCTTCTGGCCGATCGCGACGTAGATGCAGCGGACCTGCTTGTTGACGTCGCCCGACTCCCAGTTGGACTTCTGGTTGATGATCGTGTCGATCAGCAGCGCCGTCTTGCCGGTCTGGCGGTCGCCGATGATCAGCTGGCGCTGGCCGCGGCCGACGGGGATCATAGCGTCGATGGCCTTGATGCCGGTCTGGAGCGGCTCGTGCACCGACTTGCGCTGCATGACGCCGGGCGCCTGCAGCTCGAGGGCGCGGCGGCCGCTCGAGGCGACCTCGCCGAGGCCGTCGATCGGGTTGCCGAGCGGGTCGACGACGCGGCCGAGGTAGCCCTCGCCGATCGGCACCGAGAGGACCTCGCCCGTGCGGGTGACCTCCATGCCGGCGACGATGCCGCCGAACTCACCGAGCACGACGACGCCGATCTCGGTCTCGTCGAGGTTCTGGGCGAGGCCGAGGGTGCCGTCCGCGAAGCGCACGAGCTCGTTGGCCATGACGCCGGGCAGGCCCTCGACGTGGGCGATGCCGTCTGCGGCGTCGATGACCGTGCCGACCTCGGCGGTCGTCGACGTCGACGCCTCGTAGGACGAGACGAAGTCCGCGAGTGCGCCCTTGATCTCGTCGGGGCTGATGGTGAGCTCTGACATGTGTCTTCCTCTTCGCTTTCTTCGACCTAGCCGAGCTTCAGGCGCAGGTCGGTGAACTTTGAACGGACGGTGCCGTCGATGACGTCGTCGCCGATCGAGACCCGGAGGCCGCCGATGACGGCCGGGTCGACGACCTGCTGCAGCTGCAGCGTGCGGCCGTACTGCCGCTCGAGGCCGGCGCGGAGCCGGTCGAGCTGCGGGGCGGGGATCTCGCGGGCCGAGGTGACGGTCGCGATGGAGCGGCCGGCGGCGGCGGCGACCTCGGTCGCGGCGCCTCGCAGCAGCTGCCCGATGCGGCGGCCGCGCGGGACGCGCACGAGGTGCTCGAGGATCGTCAGCGTCGCCTCGCTCGCCCTGCCGCCCAGCAGCCGCTGCACGAGCGCCGCCTTGTCGTCGGGCTTGCCGAGCACGCCGCCGAGCGCGAGCTCGAGCTGCGGGTCGGATGAGACGATGCGGGAGAACGATGCGAGCTCGCCGGCGATGTCGGCGCCGCCCGATGCCTGCACGGCGATGCGGATGCCCGCGTCGTCGATGGCGGCGAGGATGTCGGCGGCGTCGGACCAGCGCTGGCGTGCGAGGTGCGCGACGATCGCCCGCGCCGGCGCACCGACGCCACCCAGCACGCGCTCGGCCAGGGCCGCGCGCGCGTCGGGAGGCGACACCGGGTCGGCGAGCGACGAGAGCACCTGCGGGTTGCGCTCGATGGCACGCGACGCCTGGAACAGGTCGCGCGCGTCGTCGAGCCCAGCCTGCGGCTGACGCACGAGCGCCTCGTCGATGCCGGCTCGTGCCTGGCTGGTCGCGCTGCCCACTAGCGGGTCGCCGTGTCGTGCTCGAGGTCGGCCAGGAAGCGGTCGACTACGCGTGCGGAGCGCGCGTCGTCCATCGACTCGCCGACGACCTTCTCGGAGAGCCCGAGGGCGAGCGTGCCGACCTCGGTCTTCAGCGAGCTGAACGCAGCCTGGCGCTCGGCCTCGATGCGCTGGTGCGCCTGGACGGTGATGCGCTCGGCCTCGTCGATGGCGCGAGCCTTGAGGTCAGCCTCGATCTTGGCGGCGTCGGCGCGAGCCTGGTCCTTGATGCGACCGGCCTCGGCGCGAGCCTCGGCGAGCTGGGTGTTGTACGACTCCAGCGCTGCGGCGGCCTCGGCCTGAGCCTCCTCGGCCTTCTTGATGCCGCCCTCGATGGCAGCGGCGCGCTCGTCGAGCAGCGCCTGCATGCGCGGGAGGACGACCTTCCAGAAGACAACCAGGAGGACGACGAAGATGACCGCCGACCAGATGATGTCGTACGGGGCTGGCAGCAGCGGGTTCGGCGTTGCTTCCCCCGCATCTTCCACGAGGAAGAGAGGAGTGGTGAGCATCAGTGGCTCACGCCGTCATGAAGAAGTACGTGGCGATGCCGATGAACGCCAGCGCCTCGGTGAAGGCGATACCGATGTACATCAGCACCGTGAGGCGGCCCTGCAGCTCGGGCTGGCGGGCGACCGACTCGATCGTCTTGCCGACGACGATGCCGACGCCGATGGCCGGGCCGATGGCCGCGAGGCCGTAGCCGACGGTGCCGATGTTGCCGCTGATCTCGGCGAGGATGGTCGTGGCGTTGTCCACGGTGCTTCCTTTCTAGGGGTTCCGATTGCCCGGAACGGTCAGTGCTCTTCAGCCAGCGCGAGCTGGATGTAGACGGTGGTCAGGAGGGCGAAGACGTAGGCCTGCAGCACGGCGACGAGGATCTCGAAGAGCGTGAAGGCGAACCCGAAGGCGAGCGTTCCCACGCCGAAGAGCGTGTAGACGCCGCCGGCCGAGAAGAAGAAGAACTGCGTGGCGGCGAAGAACAGCACGAGCAGCAGGTGCCCGACGACCATGTTCATCATGAGTCGGAGCGTCAGCGTGATCGGGCGCAGCACGAACGTCGAGACGAACTCGATGGGCGTCACGATGATGTAGAGCGGCCACGGCACGCCGGGCGGGAACAGCGCGTTCTTGAAGAAGGCGCCCGGGTGCTTCTTGACGCCCGCGTAGATGAAGGCGCCGTACGCGACGAGCGCGAGCAGCAGCGGCACGCCGATGACGCCGGTGCCGGCGATGTTGAGGAACGGCACGATGCCCGTGATGTTCATCGACAGCACCATGAAGAAGATGGTGGTGATGAGCGGCAGGAAGCGCTTGCCGTCCTTCTCGCCCAGCAGGTCGTAGGCGATGCCGTCGCGGACGAAGCCGAGGCCGAGCTCGACGATGCTCTGCCCGCGCGTCGGGATCAGGCGCATCCGCCGCGTGCCGAGCACGAAGATCAGGATGATGACGAGCGCCGACAGCATGCGGATGAGCATGATGCGGTTGATGCCGAAGATCGGCTCGTCGCTCCCGAACCACTCGATCGTCGGGTCCGCGAACAGCATGATGTCGGGGAAGAAGTCCGCGATCGACGGCGGGTGGAACGGCTCGGGCTCGGTTCCAGCGGCAGCCAGCGGCGTCAGCAAGGCGTTCAGCGTCTCTTCCTCAACCTCAGGGCGCCTGGCGCCGGTTCGACGTCGTCGATCCCCCTCGCGCGGACACGCTCGAAGCTGAGCGAGGCAGTGGGGGGAACGGCTACGACACTATCAGAGAGGTCCGGTGCGACCGACACTCCCGGGGCCTCCATCAGGCGCGCGCACCGGACGCCGGGCGGCCCTGCGTCTCGTCGTCGGCGTCGCTGTCGATCGTCGGCTGGCGGCTCGTGGCGATGACGACGCAGTCGATCACGAGCGACCCGATCACGGCTGCCACGAGCGACCCGAACGCGACGCCGCGGTGCAGCCAGTCCTGGTCGCCCAGCACGAACACGAGCACGATGAAGAGCACGAACTTCAGCAGCCAGCCGCCGAGCACGATGCCGAAGAACGCGCCGGAGATCATGGCGCCCTTCGACGCCTTGAAGGCGAGCAGGATGCTCACCGCCGTCAGCATGCAGAACAGGATCGCGAGGGCCGTGCCGACGAGCGCGGACGCGACGCCGGCTCCCTCAGCCAGGAACCATCCGACCACGCCGCCGATGACGGCGACAGCCGCTGCGAGGATGCCTCCCCAGAGCAGGATGCGCTGCATGATCGCGGTCGTGGTCACCGGCTGTCCCCCTGGGTCTGTGTGCGCTGCGCGTCAGTTCGCTGCGGCTCTATGTGCTGCGTGTCGATGGTCGGCTCGAGTCCCCTGCGCTGCGCCCGACGCTCACGCATCACGCGCAGCGACGTCTGCCACACGCGCCGGCTGACCGGCGCAGCGGTGAGCAGCGCGCACACGAGGAATCCAGCCACCATGATACCGATCGCCACCCACCAGGGCTGGATGAGGAAGATCAGGCAGCCGATCGACACCACCGCGGTCCAGGCGTAGAAGATCAGCACGGCGCCGAGGTGGGAGTGCCCCATGTCGAGCAGGCGGTGGTGGAGGTGCTTGCGGTCGGCCGCGAAGGGGCTCGAGCCGTTGACGAGCCGGCGCACGACGGCGAGCACGAAGTCGGTGAGCGGCAGCAGCAGGATCGCGAGCGGCAGCAGGATGGGGATGAACGCGGGCAGGATCTGGCTGCGGCCTCCCATGGTCGCGAGGTCGATCTGCCCGGTGACGGCGATCGCGCTCGCCGCCGTCATGAGGCCGAGCATGAGCGCTCCCCCGTCGCCCATGAACATCCGCGCGGGGTGCCAGTTCACCGGCAGGAAGCCGATGCAGACCCCGACGATGATGGATGTGATCAGGCTCGCGAGCGAGAAGTAGGCGTTCGGCTGGCCCAGGTTCGCGCTGATCATGAAGATGTAGCCGAAGAACGCCGTCGAGCCGATGATCGTCGTGCCCGCGACGAGCCCGTCGAGCCCGTCGATGAAGTTCACGGCGTTCATGACCAGCACGATGAGCAGCACCGTGAGGCTGATCGCCATCGTCGACGACGGCACCGTGAGGCCGCCGATCGGCAGCGTCACGATCTGCACGCCGAAGATCGCGACGCCCGCGGCAACGAGGATCTGCGCGCCGAGCTTCAGCATCCAGTCCAGGTCGTAGAGGTCGTCGAGCACGCCGATGCCGCAGATGGCGATCGCCCCGGCGAGCAGCGTCCAGATGCGCGTCGGCTCGGCGAAGACGCCGGCGAGGTCGGGGATGAGCGCGGCGACACCGAACGCCCCGAGGAGTCCGAGGCACATCGCGACGCCGCCGAGCCGCGGCGTCGGCCGCGAGTGCACGTCGCGGTCGCGCACCGGCGGGTGGATGCCGTACCGGAGCGCGAGGCGCAGCACGATGCGGCTGGCGAGGAAGGTGATGAGGGCGGCCACCGCCGTGATGACCAGGAAGATCATGGCGTCATCCGTCGACGAGCAGATCGCCGAGCGCCTCGGCGATCGCCGCACGGGGCAGCACACCCTGGCGGACGATGCGGGCCACGCCCGGCGTGGAGCAGTCGAGGATCGTGGAGCCGTTCTGCTCCCCCGGCACCGCATCTCCCCCGACCGGCCCGGCATCGAGCACGACGGCCACCCGGTCGCCGAGCATCTCGGCGGCCGCGGCGGCCTCGGTGGGCGCGGGCATGCCGTGCAGGTTCGCGCTCGAGACGGCGAGCGGCCCGGTCTCGCGCAGGAGGCCGATGGCGATGGGGTGGTCCGGCACGCGGATCGCGACGGTGCCCCCGGTGTCGCCGAGGTCCCAGGTGAGCGAGGGCTGGGCGCGCAGGATGACGGTGAGCGGCCCCGGCCAGTGCGCGTCGAGCAGCGGCTGGAGCGCCGCCGGCACCGACTCGGCGAGGGCTCCGGCCATGGCGCGGTCGGCGACGAGCACGGGGGGTGGGAAGCCGCGGTCTCGGCCCTTCGCGGCGAGCAGGCCGGCGACGGCGGCGTGCGAGAACGCGTCGGCGGCGATGCCGTAGACGGTGTCGGTCGGCATCACGATGCACTGTCCGGCGGCGATGGCCGTGCGAGCGGCGCGGACGCCGTCGAGCAGGGACATCGGGTCGGCGCAGTCGTAGATGGCGGGCACCTGCCCATGGTAGTCGCGGGCCCTCCCGCCGGCCGAGCCGCTCGGCGCCCGCAGGTCCGCTGGCCCCCACCCGCTGGTCGAGCCGCTCCGCGCCCGCAGGGCGCTGAGCGAGTCGAGACCGACCCCACCCGACGACTCGGTTCCGACTCGCGCGGCCGCCTCCGGCGGCAGCGCGGCGCAATCAAACGGGGAAGGCCGGCGGCAGCGCGGCTCAATAGCGGGGAAGGCCGGAGCGGCGGAGGCGTCGCGCCGCTATCTCGTCGCCGACGTGACGCGGTCGCGGCCCGTCAGGTCGCGGTGCGTGCGCGCCTCGGCGAAGCCGGCGTCCTCGAGCATCACCCGGATGGCCTCCGACTGGTGCTCGGCGTGCTCGAACGCGACGATGCCGCCGGGAGCGACGAGATCCGCCGCCAGCGGGGCGAGGTCGCGCACGAAGTCGAGCCCATCCGCACCGGAGTACAGCGCGCTCTCGGGGTCGAAGCCCCGCACCTCATGATCGGCGGGGACCGCGGCGTGCGGCACGTACGGCGGGTTCGACACCAGCGCGGAGAGGGAGCCGGGCAGCACCCCGACGGCCGAGAGCGCGCCCGCGTCGCGCGCATCCGCGTGCAGCAGCACGATCTCGGGCGCGAGCTCGGCGACGTTGCGGCGCGCCCAGAAGAAGGCCGCCGGGTTCTGCTCGACCGCGACGACCCGCGCCCCCGCCTCGCGGGCGAGCGCGATGGCCACGGCCCCCGAGCCGGTGCCGACGTCGAGCACGGTCGGCCCGGCCATGCCGCGCAGGTGGTCGAGCGCGACCTCGACGAGCAGCTCCGTCTCGGGCCGGGGCGTGAAGACGCCCGGTCCGACGTGCAGCTCGACGTGCCGGAACGGCGCGAGACCGGTGATGTGCTGGAGCGGTTCACGCGCCTCGCGTCGGGCGACGGCCGCCCGGAAGCGGTCGAGCGCATCCGGCTGGAACGGCCGACGCATCGCCATGTCGACGCGGATCCCGCCCGCGGTCCCGCCGGTCGCCCAAGCCGCGAGCAGCTCGGCGTCGGGGCCGTCGACGCCGGCGAGCGCGAGCCGAGCCCTGGCCTCGCGCACCTCGTCGTCCACCGACCGGTCGCTCACGGTCCCAAGGTATAGCGCGCCGGCACCCCGGCGCCGCCGGGTGCACGAGACCTCCAGTCGCGCGCCTCTACACTGAAAGCAACCGTTCCATCGGGTGAAAGGACAACGCATGGCGCGCATCTTCGACGACATCACCGCCACCATCGGCGGCACTCCCCTCGTGCGCCTGCAGCGCACGAACGACACGCACGCGACCGTGCTGGTCAAGGTGGAGTCCTTCAACCCCGGAGCCTCGGTGAAGGACCGCATCGGCCGGGCCATCATCGACGCGGCCGAGGCCGAGGGTGCGCTGCAGCCCGGGGGCACGATCGTCGAGGGCACGAGCGGCAACACCGGCATCGCGCTCGCGATGGTCGGCGCGGCGCGCGGCTACAGGGTCATCCTGTCGATGCCGGAGACGATGTCGGTCGAGCGGCGCGCGATCCTCAAGGCCTACGGCGCCGAGCTCGTGCTCACGCCCGGCTCGGACGGCATGCGCGGTGCGGTCGAGCGCGCGCAGCAGATCGTCGACGAGACGCCCGGCGCGATCCTCGCGCGCCAGTTCGAGAACGAGGCGAACATCCGCGTGCACCGCGAGACCACGGCCGAGGAGATCTGGGCCGACACCGACGGCGAGGTCGACGTCTTCGTCGCCGGCGTCGGCACCGGCGGCACGATCACGGGGGCCGGCGGTCGACTGAAGGAGCTGAAGCCCGACCTCCACCTCGTGGTCGTCGAGCCCGCGGACTCGCCGCTGCTGTCGGAGGGCAAGGCCGGGCCGCACAAGATCCAGGGGCTCGGCGCGAACTTCGTGCCCGCCATCCTCGACACCGACGTCTACGACGAGGTCGTCGACGTGCAGCTCGACGACGCCGTGCGCGTCGGCCGCGAGCTCGCCGCGAAGGACGGCATCTTCGCCGGCATCTCCTCCGGCGCCATCGTCTGGGCCGCGCTCGAGATCGCCCGTCGGCCCGAGTCGGCCGGCAAGACGATCGTCGCGGTCGTCTGCGACACCGGCGAGCGCTACCTGTCGATGCCGATCTACGCCGACCTGGCCTGAGGTTCTCGGATGGGCCTGCTCAACGTCCGCGAGGACATCGAGAACGCGAAGCGGCATGATCCGGCCGCTCGCGGCGCGGTGACGATCGCCCTCACGTACTCGACCCTGCACGCGGTCTGGGCCCACCGCATCCAGCACCGCCTGTGGAATGCCGGCGCGCGCTCGCTCGCGCGCGCCGGCAGCCAGGTGGCGCGCTTCATGACCGGCGTCGAGATCCACCCGGGCGCGCGGCTCGGGCGACGCTTCTTCATCGACCACGGCATGGGCGTGGTGATCGGCGAGACCGCCGAGGTGGGCGACGACGTGATGCTGTACCACGGCGTGACGCTCGGCGGCACGGCGAACGCGGCCGTCAAGCGCCACCCTACGCTCGGGCACCGGGTGCTCGTCGGCGCCGGGGCGAAGATCCTCGGGCCGATCGCGCTCGGCGACGACGTGAAGGTGGGCGCGAACGCGGTCGTGCTGCACGACGCGCCCTCGGGGTCCACGCTCGTCGGGGTGCCGGCGAAGCCCGTCGCGCGGACGGCGCCCGCCGAGCTGCCCTCCATCGAGTACTCGATCTAGCTTCCGCTGCTGCCTGAGCCGGCCGCTCCCGCGCTCGAGCGGGGGGGCGCCACTCGGCGGGTCAGTCCGGGGCGGATGCGGCGGCCTCTGCCGATTCCGGCTCGGGCGTGGGGTGCTCGGTGAGCGCGAGCCCGGCGACCGCGACCAGGATGCCGGCGAGGAACAGCAGCATGAGCGGGTTCCACGGCTGAGTGCCGGTCATGAGCGCCCAGATGACCGTGAGCGCGCCGCCCACGCCCGTCCACACGGCGTAGCCGGTCGCGAGCGGGATGACCTGCACGGCCCGTTCCAGCCCGATGAAGCTGAGGATCGCCGCGACGGCGAACACGACGGTCGGCAGCGGGCGCGAGAAGCCCTCCGAGTCGCCCAACGCCGTCGCCCAGACAGCCTCGAGCACGGCGCTCGCGAGCAGCACGAGCCAGGCGGTGCGCGCGCTCATCAGCTCACCAGCTTCAGGCCGACGAGGCAGCCGACGAGCAGCACGAGCAGCAGCGAGCGGATGAGCGTCAGCCGCTCCTTGCCGCGCGCCGCCTGCAGCGCGACCGTCGCTACCGCGCCGACGCCGACCCACACTGCGTACGCGGTGCCGGTCGGGATCTCGAGCATCGCGTACGCGAGCCCGCCCATCGACGCGAGCATGGCGGCGACGAACAGCACGGTCGGCCGCCACTCGCGGAAGCCCTTCGAGGCCTGCATCGCGGCGGCCCAGACGGCCTCCAGCAGCCCGGAGGCGATGAGGATCACCCAAGCCATGACGAGTCCTTCCGGCCGTCTTGTCGCTGTGCGGGTACGGCTCCCTCGTCCGCGGACCCGCCGTCAGGTCCGGTGCCCAGTCTAGTCGGCGGCCTCGCCGTGCATCGAGGCGTGCGCCCGCCAGGAGGCGAGCGCGAGGCCGACGACGAGCACGACCGCCGAGAGGACGGCGAGGATCGCCCACTCCTCCGGCCCTGCGGCGCCCGCCGCGATGAGCGAGCCGACCGCGGCGGTTGCCGCGATCGAGCAGGCGAGCCAGGTGAGCGGCGTGGCGGCCCGGTGCGCCGTGCGGTATGTCGGCGCATCCGCCCGCAGGCGCCTGCCAGGGAGCCCGAGCGCGGGCGTCGGCGCGATGCGGCCGAGCCCGATCAGGTGGACGACGACCGCGACCGCGATGGCGCCGCCAGCGAGGAGCGCCGAACCGGCCCACATCACGACTGCGTCCATGCCGTCATCCTGGCACCGTCTCGGCCCCGGCCGCTCAGGCGGTGCGCAGCTCGCGGTGCGGCTCGTCGTCGCCGGGCCACTCGAAGCCGGCGACGTACCGCTCGAGCGCGTCCTCGTCGAGCACGACCGACTCGGGGCCGGGCTCGCGCTCGCGCAGGCGCGCGGCAAGGGTCGCGAGCGGGGCGCGCACGACGACCAGCTCGTGGGCCGCGCCCATGGCGTCGCAGCGCATCCGCCAGATGTCGCGCACCGCGCGGGTCGAGAGCGAGGCATCGAGGACGACGCGCTCCCCTGCCGCGACGGCTGATGCCATCCGCTCGTGCAGGTCGGCGTCGATCGACGCCATGAGCTCCTCGGTGAAGGCGCCGTCGTGCACGCCGCGTGCCCACGCCTCGCGGTCGAACGAGAGCACGGTCGCGCCGTCGGTCTCGAGCTCGCGGGCGAGCGTCGACTTGCCCGCGCAGGCGGGTCCGCACAGCAGCGTGACCTGGGCCATGCGGGCGAGCCTACGCGGAGGGGCCGCCGCCCTCGTCCGGACGGCGGAGGCCCCCGGGCGTCAGTGCAGATCGACCCTGATCACGGAGCCGTCGCCCGTCGAGGTCGAGTTGACGGTGACGTACGCGGAGTGCCCGCGGATCGCCACGCCGTAGGGCGCTGACAGGTCGTCGACGACGACCTCGTGCTCCGATCCGCCGGGCGTCACCTCGCGGAGCGATCCGCTGGGCTCGCTGCCGATGTAGTCCTCGTCGTCGAGCTGGACGGCGTACAGCGTGTCTCCGCGCCAGGCGAGGCTCGTCACCATCGTGAGGCCCGTCGCGTACGCCGTCATCTCACCGTCGCGCGTCACCCGCCAGATCGTCGAGCCGCCCGTGGGGAACGGGAACCCGGTGAGCTGCGAGACGTAGTAGGCGCCGTCGGGGCCGATGGTCACGTCGGTCGGCACCGCCTGCGGGCTGATCTCAGGAGCGGTGGGGTCCGGCCCGGGCACGGGGTCGCCGTTGGGGAACACCGCGACCGTGCTGAGGCCCTGCCTGCCGACTCGCAGCAGCGTGTTGCCGCCCGCGTCGGCGATCGCATAGCGGTTGTCACCGCGCGCCACGAACCCGACCGCGTTGCTGTCGGGCGGCTTGTTGCCGTCGGGGTTTTTCGCGACCTCGAACGCGTTGACGTCGGCCACCAGGCGCAGGTCGGCTCCGGTCAGCGGCGCCCAGTGCAGCCGGCCGGTGCGGAGCGTCCCGAACGTGGCGTACTCGTCGCCCAGGCTGTCGCGCGCCGCCGCGGCGGCGGCCATGCCACCGACGAGCACCGTGATCCGGTTGCCCCGCACATCCACGTCGGATGCGCCGACCACCTCGCCGAGGAAGTCCAGCGCGGGCAGGTCGGTGACGACGCGCCGCTGCTCGCCGCGCCGCACCTCGGTCACGGACCCGGTGAGACCGCAGACCCGGAGCTCCGGCGGTACGTCGGGGATGGCTTCGCAGCTGTCGGCGGTGCCGGCCTCTGCGATGTAGAGACGATCGCCGCGTTCGACCGAGAGCTGTCGCGGGTTGTTGAGCCCTGTCGCCACGGTGACGACGTCGTCGTCGTGGCCGCCCCCGCCGCGGTCGCCGCCGGCGTAGGCGGGAGGACCGATGGCGATCAGGGCGAGGCCCATGGCCGCGGCGGCCACCGCCGCCGACGTCCTGGACCGGAGATTGCGAGACATCTGGCGCTCCTCGATTCGAGAGTTGCGACGGCGGGATGCCGCCGCGCACCAGGGTCCGCCTGGTCCAGCATCCCTACAACCCCTCGGATTGATGCCCTGGACGCAAGCGAGCGGCGTGGCGCCGCCCAGCCGGCAGAGCGGCGGCCGCCGGTCAGGCGTCGGTCGCGAGAGCCGCGAGCTGCGCCTCCTCGTCGGCCTGGATGCACGAGTCGATCACCGGCTGCAGCGCGCCGTTCATCACCGAGTCGAGGTTGTACGCCTTGTAGCCGGTGCGGTGATCGGCGATGCGGTTCTCGGGGAAGTTGTAGGTGCGGATGCGCTCCGAGCGGTCCATGCCGCGGATCTGGCTGCGGCGCGCGTCCGACGCCGCCGCATCCCGCTCCTCCTGCTGCTTCGCGAGCAGCCGGGCGCGCAGCACGCGCATGCCCGCCTCGCGGTTCTGCAGCTGGCTCTTCTCGTTCTGCATCGAGACCGTGATGCCGGTCGGGATGTGCGTGATGCGCACCGCCGAGTCGGTCGTGTTGACGCTCTGGCCGCCCGGGCCGGACGAGCGGTACACGTCGATCTTGAGGTCGTTCTGGTCGATCGCGACCTCCTCGGGCTCGTCGACCTCTGGGAAGACGAGCACGCCGGTCGTCGACGTGTGGATGCGTCCCTGCGTCTCGGTGGCGGGCACGCGCTGCACGCGGTGCACGCCGCCCTCGTACTTGAGCGACGCCCACACGCCCTCGGAGGGGTCGTTCGACGAGCCCTTGAAGGCGATCTGCACGTCCTTGAAGCCGCCCATGTCGCTGGGCGTCGACTCGAGCATCTCGATCCTCCAGCCGCGGCTCGAGGCGTAGTGCGAGTACATGCGCACGAGGTCGGCGGCGAACAGCGCGGACTCCTCGCCGCCCTCGCCGCCCTTGACCTCCATGATCACGTCGCGGCCGTCATCCGGGTCGCGCGGGATGAGCAGCCTGCGCAGCCGCTCCTCGGCCTCGTGCTCCACCGCCTCGAGCGTGGGCACCTCCTCGGCGAACGCGTCGTCCTCACGGGCGAGCTCGCGCGCGGCGGCGAGGTCCTCGACCGCCGCGCGCCAGCGCTCGTGCGCAGCCTTGATCTGGCTGAGCTCGGCGTAGCGCCGGTTCACCCGGCGCGCACGACCGGCGTCGGCGTGCAGCGCCGGGTCGGCGAGCTGCAGCTCGAGGTCGGCATGCTCCGCCAGCAG
>Ga0265296_1003973_pt1 | contig 13217 bp, 13 predicted proteins | sample MunlanPumphouse1_FD_189073 | JGI IMG/M metagenome (GOLD analysis project Ga0265296, IMG submission 189073) | Groundwater microbial communities from a municipal landfill in Southern Ontario, Canada - Pumphouse #1 | ecosystem: Environmental > Aquatic > Deep subsurface > Groundwater | place... | reverse complement strand
TGCCGGGCTGCCATGGCAGTTTTGACATGTTAATATAGTGTTAATATTGATTGACAAATCCTGTTTCTGTAATTAATTTACACTGGAATCAAGCAACCGGGAAAGATTCCGTTTTGTTTGAGAAAGCTCATAACGGATTTAATATTTATAATATATCGAGGAGGTTTCATATGGTTGAGATAACAACTTCGGCGACCCAGCAGATAGCCGAATATTTTAAGGGGAAAACGGTTTCACCTATCAGGATTTTTTTAAACGAAGGCGGATGAGGCGGGCCAGCACTGGCACTGGCTCTGGATGAGCCGAACGAATCGGATAATGTTTATGATGTTGATGGATTCAAGTACTTGGTAAATAAAGAATTCATGGAAAAGGCAAAGCCCGTTAAAGTGGATTTTCTTCAGGTAGGCTTTAAAATCACATCCGGATACGATCTTGGAGCAGGATGTACAAGCTGCGGCACCAAAGGAACCTGCTGTTCATAATTAAACTCTTGTATCTGCACAATCCGGGCAACACCATATAACAATCGGTGTTGCCCTTTTTTTTGGAGGTTTCCCGTATGGCTCTTGTTGAGTATGCTCTTGATGAAAATGTGGCGATTGTAACGTTAAACAACGGCGAAAACCGTTTTAACCCTGATTTTATCCGCGCATATATTGATGTTATGGACAAAATTGAAAATGAGACTCAGGCTTTGACCCTGCTTGTGAGGTCGTCTCATGATAAAATCTTTTCAAACGGTCTTGATCTTGACTGGCTCCTTCCTGTCATACAGAAGAAAGACGTAAAGGCTGCAAAGGATTTTTTTTATTTCTTGAATGAGCTGTTCAAAAGAACACTGATGTCTCCAATGCTGACCGTAGCCGCCATAAACGGGCATGCATTTGCGGGGGGCGCGATTTACTCATGCACTTTTGATTTCAGGTTCATGCGGTCTGACAAGGGATTTTTCTGCGTTCCGGAAGTAGATTTAGGCATACCATTTTTACCGGGAATGCTCGCTCTGCTGAACCGAGCCATTCCGAGGCAGAAGTTCGAGGAGCTGCAATTTACAGGAAAGCGCCTTACTGCCGCGGAATGCGCTGAGAACAATATCGTGACGAAGGCATGCCATATAAACGATCTTATGAATGAAACACTTGCATTTGCAAAAAGCCTAAATAAAAGAAGGGCTGTAATACTGGAGATGAAAAAAAGGATGCATGGGGATATACTGCATGCACTTGATGTTGAAGATGTCCCATATATAGAATCGGGCACTTTTAATATCTGACGGCTTCGTAAAAAGCAATTTTATGCCGCTTAGCGGCAACCTGTTTCCGACTAACTTGTTGGAAGTCTAAATATGCTCTCTTAATGAGCTTTTTGGGGATTTTAAAATCACTTCGCTAAATCACAAGAAGGTTTCGCCTGCGGCGGTCAAAGCCTTGCGATTTTTAACGCTCAGCAATTTAAAAATCTATTTCCCAAAAATCTCAAATCCGTTCGCATATGACTTCCAACTGGTTCGTCAAAATTGACGAGTTCGTTGTAAGTTCAAATATACCGGCAGGAGAGGATGTGAATAATGAAGATTTTCATAACAGGCGGTACCGGTTTTATAGGATCACATCTTTCGGGCCCTTTATTGCAAAAAGGACATTTTATTATTGCGGCAGGCATGAGTCCGGTTAACGGCGGTTTAAGGCATCCGAATTTAAAGTACATTTCAGCCGATACGACAAAAAAGGGTCCCTGGCAGCAGGAACTTAACGATATTGATGCGGTCATCAATCTTGCCGGAAGAAGCATATTCAAACGCTGGGATGAAAAATACAAAAAATCTATTTACGAAAGCAGGATTCTCACCACCCGCAATCTCGTGGAAGCTCTTCCTTCAGGCAGAGAGATTACTCTTTGCAGCACATCGGCCGCAGGCTACTACGGAAACAGGGGGGATGATATTCTTACGGAGAGCGAGCCGTCCGGGAGTGATTTTCTTGCCGTTGTTTGCAGGGATTGGGAAGAAGAGGCGTTTAAGGCCAAAGAGAAAGGAGTAAGGGTCGTTGCCGCGAGGTTCGGTGTTGTTCTTGGAAAAGGCGGCGGAGCGTTGGAGAAAATGATACCCGCGATCCGCTTTTTTGCCGGCGGGCCTGTCGGAAACGGCAGGCAATGGTTTCCCTGGATTCACATTGAAGACCTTATCTCAGCCATGTTGTTTGTTTTTGACAATAAAGTCATAAGCGGCCCGTTAAACTTTGCCGCTCCGGGATCGATAAGAAATGCAGATCTTGTAAAAGCAATAGCCGCTGTTCTTCACAGGCCTTCTTTTATGCCGGCTCCTGCCTTTTTGATAAGAATTCTCCTCGGGGAGTTCGGATCATCCATTTTGGCTAGCCAGAGGGTAACGCCCGAAAGGCTTTTAAAATACGGCTTTATTTTCAAGTATCCCGATATCAAAAGCGCTGTTTCAAATATTGTGGGGGTTTGAATAATTCTGACTTAGCCGGGCCGTGGTATGGGCTGATGCGAGCCGCCGGAAAATTGTGCAGAAACATATCAACGCCCCCGGGTGATCGACAAAGAACAGACAGGCAGACAGAAAACACGGCTTCGTGAGCATTTATCCTCTGGGGCTGTTCAGGTCTAATGGATGCGGATATGCTGCCGTTGCCGGAGATATGAAAAAGATTCCGACAGCTCGCATCAGCCCATACCGCGACCCGGCTCCCGATCAGGCTTTATACAAAGGTCTCAAGCAACCTGTCTTTAATCACCATTTCTTTTTCTTCTGAAGTATAACGAGAACAAAAACCGAGGCGAATGCAAGGGATGTGATAATCCAGAAGGATAGAGGGCTTTCATTCAGACCGAATGGAAGATGAACATTCATGGAGAAGGCGCTTACAACAAAAGTCGGAACCATTATGCCCAAAGTGATAAGCGTCAGTGTCTTCATGATTATGTTCAGGTTGTTGCTTATAATGGAAACACGGGCATCCATGAGTCCGGCGAGAATGCTTGAATATATTTCGGCCTGCTTTGCACACTGGGAATTTTCAACTGATACGTCTTCCAAAAGCTCACATTGTTCAACGGTAAACCCCAGCTTTACAGTATTGTTGCGCACCTTATCCAGCATTATCGAGTTTGAATGAATCGCATTGACATAGTAAACAAGAACCTTTTCAAGTTCAAACAGATGCATAAGCTGTTCGTTCTCAATTGCTCCCTGGAGCTTTGATTCAATATCGGAGGCCTGCCGGTTGATCGAACGAAGCTGGGTTAAGAAAAGGGAGATCGTTTTATATATGCTCTTGATTGCAACATCATTTAACGAATGACATTTCAGAAAATATTTGCCGCCATCGAAGACAGGAATATCATGATCGGCAACTATTATGAGCTGGTCCTTGAAGAGAAACATCCCTACAGAACAAATTTCAAACTGATTAACTATGTCCTGGGTAGTTGCCCTGGGGCACTTTAATATTATTGCCGCATGATTCGACTCTATCTCCAGACGTGCCAGTTCATCAGGGTCGAGGGCGGAATAGAGAGTGTGCTCGTCTATCTTCATCTCATCTATCAAGTATCTTCGTTCGGCCTCTTCGGGACGGATAAAGACTGTTATCTGGCCTTGTCCGTAAAGGTTCTCCAATACTTTGCCGCTGAGTAATTCATAAATTCTGCGCATATGCTACCTCTATTCGTAATATTTTACGCACCCTATCAGGGAACATTCTTCTTCACAAGCTAAATAGTATCCATCCGGAAACCAAACAACCCTGTCAACGTGAAGAAATGATGACCCGGATGATTAAAAGCCGTCTGTTATTAATATCTGACAATATGGCTGTCAAGAATTATGTGATATACAGCAGGAACATAAGTTATCGTTTTGTTTGGCAAATGACATGGTATAGATAAATACGGTGTTTGGCATAAATGACTGACACACCTCCTTGACGGATTTTGAAAAATATGCAAATATGCAGACTATAATTGTCGAAATGTTGTTTCCCTGGCGCGAAACCTATCGGCAAAAACAGAAAACAAACCGGAATTTGAGTACCGGAAAGAAACCTGTCGGCCCGGTTCGGTTAAGTTTCATAAAATTAAGCAATCACACTGCACTGAAAGGAGATCCCTATGAAAAAAATAATTGCCCTGCTGTCCTTTGCAATCTTTGCCGCAGCTTTCCTGGCTTTTGCCGCCGATGATACCAAGCCGGAATTGCGTCCTGCCCAGAAGCTGATGCAGGCCCGCCAAGCCTGGCTTGCAGCAATGAGTGAAAACCTTGGCGCCAAAAACTTTGATGCAATTGCAAAAGACGCCGGGGAGCTTGCTGCCCAGACACAGAAAACCGGTGAAAACAATCCCAACCCCCTCGGCAAGGAGCTGACCCTGGCCATTTCATCACTTGCCAAAGACATATCGGTTGCCGCTGCAAAGCAGAATGGAGACACAGTCAAGGCCAGGCTGGGAGAGATAAAGGAGAAATGCGGCGAGTGTCACGCCAAGATCCGTGATAAGAAATAGCCAGGCAAGCATTAATCCGAAAGAGTTGATATTCTCACAAGATGCCGGAAGACTGCAGGAGGATATACTTGAAGCGGTGGCAACTTCTCCGGAACTGCTTACTTTCGGGAAGCTTGAGAAGGTTTTAAAGAGCCGGCTTGAGATCAAACGGGATGATTTGAAGAGAGCCGTCGATGAGCTTGTAACAGAAGGCGAATTGACCTATTCTTATAAACACGGGTGTTCCTTCCTGGAAAAGTCCTTTGAAAAACCCGTGCGCATATCAAAGCGGATTGTTCTTGTGCCTCACCGGATGAAATTTCCGGGAGGACCTGACGATCTGCTTATCAGAATGCAGTCCGGCATATCATTCGGAAGAGGCGATCATCCGACTACAAGGCTTGGGTTAAGAGGCATAGAATATGTTTTTGAAGATACCGTGTTTTCGGGAAGCTGCGGAATTAACTCAACAGCCCTTGATATAGGTACCGGAAGCGGTATTCTGGCAATTGCCTGTGTTTTGTTCGGAGCAGGCAGGGCAACGGGCATTGACACCGATCCGTGCGCAAGAAAAGAGGCGGGAGATAATGCTGAAATAAACGGACTTAAAAACAGGATAGAGATATCGGATATGCCGGTTGAGAAAATTAAAGGGCGATTTTTGATTATTGCCGCAAACCTGCGTTATCCGACCCTGATAAGCCTCTATCCGTTGATGGTAAACCTGACGGGAACAGGTTCAATGCTTGTTTTCTCCGGAATAAAAATATCGGAAGCAAATGACCTTTGCCTGCTTTACACGAAAAATCATTTTATAATGCGCAGGGAGGAACATGAAAAAGAGTGGAGCTCCTTTGTCTTCCGCAGGATTTAAAATAATTGTTTGGCTTTTGATATATTTTCAACATCTCCCATAACAATTATGGTCAGATCTTCAATTAAAACCGAGTGCGGAGGCGGGTTAAAAAGTATTTCACTGTCCTTATATCTTGAACCCAGGATAACGAGATTGTATTTATCGGTTAATCCCAGTTCGCTGATCCTTTTCCCGATTACCTGGGAATTTTTTGAAACATTAAGCTGGCTGATGCGGATATTCCCCTGGCTGCTTCGAAGCATGCTGTCAAGAAAATCAACAACAGCAGGGCGGAGCATTTCGGAAGCCATGCGAAGCCCGCCGATGAAATTGGGAGAAACCGTACTGTCCGCTCCGGCCTTTTTCAGCTTAGGCTGAAGACTCTGATCCACCATCCTGCTTATGATACGGATATTGCCGTTTAACATCCTTGCAGTCATGGTTACATAAAGTGTATCTTTATCGGAAGGAAGACATATGACAATTCCGGCTGCCTTATCTATTCCGGCTATTATCAGGTTATGATCATCCGTGGCGTCTCCCTTGATATAAAGAAGGCTTTCAATGTGCCTGCTCTTTTCTATGTTTTCGTCGAGATGCTCGATTAATACTACTTTCTCCTTGTTTTTGACAAGTTCCTCCAGTACATGACGGCCTGTTTCGCCGCCTCCGCAGACTATATAATGATTGTGCAGTTTTTTTATCCTGTTTTCCATCTTGTTTTTCCTTAATATGCCTGAGAGTTCACCTTCAATCATTATCGCCGTGAGTGTGCTTATGCCGTAAAGAATTATTCCCATTCCGAAGGTAATAAGAATCATGGTAAATATCTGAGCCGGGATATTTCCCGTTACCGGAATGACTTCACCGTATCCGACACTTGTAAGGGATATTACGGTCATATACAGGCAGTCCATGTATTTCGGTTTGCCTCCGAAAAGAATATAGTAACCGCTGCTGCCTGCAAGCACCACAAGGAAGATTGCAAAAAGAATAAAGTATAGTCTTTTTTTGATATCCATCTATTGCCGGGGTGTAGTTAATGGATAAGGAGGAAAATCAATCAATTTTTATTGACAATCTATTATAACATGGCAAATTTGTAAAGAATTATAAATAATGCTCTCGTAAAAAGTCAAAATTCAGACGGCTTCGTAAAAACCAATGATGCCGGAAAAAACTTTACAAAGGGCAAACCATGATTTATATCTATTCTTCCGTTCGGATAATCGCTTCATTTACATATTAATTTAAAGATGTTTGCGGCATGAATAATTTAATAACTCTTGTAATAGCCACCCGAAACAGCGGTAAAACTGCAGAAATTGAAGACCTCTTAAAAGATTTCCCCGTTAAAATCAAAAATCTTAAGGATTTCGGCCCCATACCCCAGATAGAAGAGGATGGGGACACTTTTGATGAGAATGCATACAAAAAAGCGAGTTTTGCATCAAGAGCTCTCGGCTTTCCTGCTCTTGCCGATGATTCAGGTCTTGTGGTTGAAGCTCTTTCCGGAGCCCCGGGTGTTTTTTCAGCCCGCTATGGCGGCGAAAAGGCGACGGATGAAGACCGGTGCGCAAAGCTGCTTTGTGAAATGAAGGGAAAATCAAACAGCAAAGCGGTATTTGAATGCGTGATATCAATTGCAGTTCCAACCGGCCATGCTCTTACTTATGAAGGCCGCTGCGAGGGTCTTATTACCGAAAAACCTTCCGGGACAAACGGATTCGGCTATGATCCGGTATTCTATTATCCTCCTTTCAACAAAACCTTCGCAGAGATGAGCATGGAAGAAAAGAGCTCGGTAAGCCACAGGGGAAAGGCGCTTCGTGAACTGAAGAGCGAATTTAATAAAGTCCTGATCTGGATAAGCCAAAACATACCGGGTCTTGATAAATTCAAGGTGATGCCCGGGTGTGAAAAAACCGATATTAAAATCCGATAAGGGAGAAGTCACATGTTTTTAAAGAAGAAGGGGATTGATATTGTACAGGAGATAGGAGGGGTAAAATCGTTTGACGGCGCGCGCAGTCTTTTTGAGAAAACACTCGACCGTCAAAATCTTTCAAGAATTCTTAAAATAAACCAGCAGGATGTGCTTCTGAAAATCGCCAATTCGATTGCCATGTGCCGGCCTGATTCCGTTTTTATCAATACAGGTTCCGAAGAAGACAGGCAGTATATAAGAGAGCTTGCCCTTAAAAATCGCGAGGAAGCAGAACTTGCAATGAAGGGGCACACCATACACTTTGACTTAAAGGAAGAGCAGGGGCGCATAACGGACCGCACCTATTATATCGCGAATGAAGATGAAGATGTCAGCTCCCTTGCAAACAAAACATTAAGAGGAGATGCGTTAAAAGATATCAGGGACAAGATGACCGGCATCATGCGCGGTAAAGAGATGGTCGTGGGCTTTTATATGCGGGGGCCTATCGGTTCTCCCATGTCGAATCCGGCCATAGAGATTACAAGTTCTGCCTATGTTTCTCACAGCGCAGAGATTCTCTACAGAAATTCTTACCTTCATTTTGATGAAGAAGTAGAACGATTGGGACATTTTTATACGAATATTCACAGCCAGGGGAAAAACAGGTCCGAAGATCTTCCTGATGCCCGTGTTTACATGGACAGGAGCCATCAGACGACATACAGCATTAACTGCACCTATGCAGGAAACACCCTGTTGCTCAAAAAGGGAAACCACAGGTTTTCGGTTGACAAGGCTGTTTATGAAAACAGGGGCTATGAGCTTTCCGAGCATATGTTTGTAACAGGCATCGAAGGGCCGGAAGGCCGTGTAACCTGGTTTGCCGGAGCCGCTCCGAGCGGGTGCGGGAAAACGACAACAGCTATGGCCGGGCATCAGTTTATAGGTGATGACCTTGCCCAGATGTGGATTGATGAAAAAGGAGCAATAAGGTCGGTCAACCCTGAGTGCGGGATTTTCGGCATAGTTGAGGATGTGAACCGGGAAGGCGACCCCGGCCTGATGGAGCTTTTAAGGAATGAAGGAACGGAGATTATATGGTCTAATGTCCTTGTCGACGAAAAGGGGGTTCCCCACTGGACGGGAAACGGGGAAGAGCCGCCGGTAAAAGGCTATAATTTTCAGGGACCGTGGGAAAAGGGGATGACGGATAAAAACGGGAAACCTGTTCCCATATCTCATCCGAATGCCCGTGCTACGCTTACATCAAAAGCTCTTTCGAACTATTCCCCGAAGAATGAAGATCCTGAAGGAGTTATTACAAGGGTATTCACATACAGCGGAAGGGACAGCGACACGATGCCGCCTGTCCGTACGGCAAAGAATCCGGACCACGGAGTGGTCATAGGCGCATCTATAGTGTCTGCCGCAACTGCCACGGAAGTCGGAGCTACAGGGGTTAAAAGGGCGCCCTGGGCGAATGCGCCGTTCATACCCGGCGCTCTCGCCGACTACATGGATGCCCAGTTCCGTTTTTTTGGAAACAAAAAAATAGCAAAAGATAAAAAACCGGTTATGGCCGGGCTCAATTATTTTCTCACGGATAAGGCAAGAGGCGGAACTTCAAATAAGCTACTCGGTGAAAAACGGGATGTCAAAGTATGGCTGGCGTGGCTGGAAAGAAGGGCGCACGATGAAGTTGGAGCAATTGAAACGCCTGTCGGCGGGATACCGGAATATGAAGACCTTAAAAAACTGTTTAAAACAATAATAGATAAAGAGTATCCGGAATCGCTTTACACGAAGCAGTTTTCCCTCTATATCGACAACATCACAGCAAGGATTGATCTCCAGATCGCGGCTTACGGAAAAGAAAAGGATGTTCCCGGCAGATTGTTTGAAGTGCTGAATGAACAGAAGGAAGGGCTGCTTGCCGTTAAAAAAATATCCGGGCCGGTGGCGACTCCTGCGGATCTTCACAAATATAACAACGGCAAGACAGCATAATAAACGTGCAACAAAACCCGGATAAAAAAAGCGCGGATAAAGAGAGTCACGGGTCTGTCCTGAGAGTGATTCTCAGCGGCCGCATGCTCGTGACATTTGTTATGGGTTTTGCATGCGGACTTCCTCTTCTTTTAACCATATCTTTATTGCAGGCATGGATGAAGGAGGAAGGAGTCGATCTTGCGATGATCGGCATGATGTCTCTCGTGGGGCTTCCTTACACGGTAAAGTTTCTCTGGGCCCCTTTTCTTGATCGTTATATACCGCCGTTTCTGGGAAGAAGAAGAGGATGGCTTATAGTCGCCCAGATATTCCTTGTTTTGTCGGTTGCAGGGCTTGCATTCACCGAGCCGGGCGGAAAGCCTCTTTATGTCGTTATTGCCGCCATGCTTGTAACATTCTTCAGCGCAACCCAGGATATTGTAGTCGATGCATTCAGGCGGGAAAGCCTTTCGGATAAAGAGCTCGGCCTCGGTTCTTCTCTTTATGTAAACGGATACCGTGTGGGTATGCTGCTTGCTTCAGGCGGCGGCTTTATTATGGCCGATGCGATATCTTTCAAGGTGGTGTATCTTATCATGGCTGCCTGTCTTCTGCCCTGCATGCTTGCAACAGTACTTTCCCCGGAACCTGAAATTTTCGCGGGTACCCCTGAAACCCTGCGGGAGGCGGTGATTGATCCGCTTGTGGAGTATTTCAGCAGGAGCGGCGCAATCTGGATTCTTGCCTTTATCCTTTTTTATAAGATCGGCGATACAATGGCAAGCGCCATGACTACGCCGTTTTATCTTGATATCGGATTTTCAAAGACCGAGATAGGCGCCGTTGTGAAACTTTTCGGGTTCTGGGCAACGCTTGGAGGAAGCCTTGCCGGAGGGCTTATCATGCTTTATATCGGGATAAACCGCAGCCTTTGGATTTTCGGTTTTTTTCAGGCTTTATCCACAGCCGGATTTGCCGTTCTTGCCCGCATAGGTTACAGCATTCCCGCACTTTCAGGCGTGATAGCCTTTGAGAATTTTTCAAGCGGGATGGGAACAGCCGCATATTCGGCTTTCATTGCAAGCATTACAAACAAAAAATTTACCGCAACCCAGTACGCCCTTTTAAGCAGCCTCATGGGAGTTCCGAGAGTAATTGCTTCAGCTCCCACCGGATTTCTGGCAAAAAACACGGGCTGGGAATTATTTTTTACTGCATGCACACTGATTGCAATACCGGGCATGCTTCTTCTTTTTAAATTTGCGCCATGGAAGGGCGGGAAAGCATGATGAATAATGAAAATGAATACAATCCGGCTTTAAAGCGGACTGCCGGACTTCTTTCGCAAAGAAAAGAGATCTTTGCACTTTCTCCTGAAAAGGCGCTCGACCGTATTTTTGAAGCAAAGCATCCGGCTGCTCTTATACATTCCTTTCCTGAAGCGGATTTTTATTTTCTTGTAAATGATATCGGCATCCACGACGCCCTTGAAATTCTTGCTTTGGCTTCAGACAGACAATGGGAATATATCCTCGATATTGAGCTCTGGGAAAAAGACAGGATCGATATAGATTCCGTCACAAGGTGGCTTGATATTCTATTTCAGGCCGCCCCCGGCCGTTTTGTAAAATGGGCGATTGAAAAGAAGCCGGAATTTATTGAGTATTATCTTTATAAGAATATAAAAGTTGTAATAAGGGAGCATGATGAGGATCCCTCGGCTCTCGGAAAAGACCTTGTCACATTTGACGATGTTTTTTACATCAGAATTACGGATGATTATTATGCGCCTGATGATTCAGGCACGGAGACTGAAGAAGGCGACTATGGAGAGAAGAGGCAGGAATTTATAAAGAAGATGCTGGTGAAGATTGCGGAATATGACTACGAGAAATACCGGAATATATTGTTTGAAACAATGACGGTTCTCCCTGCCGAGATGGAGGAGGAATTTTACCGCTTGAGAAACGTTCGGCTTGAAGAAAAGGGATTTCTGCCTTTTTATGAAGCCGTCGGCGTTTATGCCCCTTTAAAACCGGAAAGGCTTGCGGTAAGAAAGAAGATTGCGAAAAGCAGGAATGAATCCGATTCCCTGATGCCGGTACCTCTTTACCCGTTCGGGATGTTAAAAGAAGACAATCTGTTTGCAATGTCGATTAAAAGAATCGAACCGGAAGAAATACTTAACGATCTTCAGGCCGAATTTGCCGCCCTGTGCAACAGGATTATCTCTGCGGACCAGAAAACAATTAAAAGCAGGGATGAATTGAAGGAGATTGTCAAAAAGGCGTGCGGATATCTGAGTATAGGGCTTGAAAGGATGGCAGCGGAAGGACAAAAGCCGGATACATGCCGCACTGCAGCCCTGATAGAGAAATATCATATTGAGCATATTTTCAGAACCGGTTTCGGGCTTGCTCAGGAACTGAAAGAGAGTGCCGATAAATGGCTGAAGAGATCCTGGTTTGGGGGGCAGGGACTTTCCCTTGGTTTCTGGGGAGAAGAATGGATGGGAGTTTTAGGAGGGCTTTTAATCAAAAAGCCGCTTTATTTTGACAACTATAAAACCGGATATATTTACAGGGAATTCCTTTCTCTTTCGGATGTAACCGAAAGCCGTAAGGTTCTTGAGGATATCATTGCCTTTGATGACCTTCTCTCTCTTATCGGTACTGACATAAAGCATGTAAAAGACCGCTCTTTAAATTTTAAAAAGCTTGTTCTAACTCTTTTTGCAGGATACCGCATCGGCCTGTCAAAAGAGGCAGCTCCTCTGCCTTATGACGATTTTACAAGCTTTTTTGCGACCCTCTGGACGGGAAAAGGAAAGTCCCGCAGAATTGACGTTTCCATCAAGGAATCATTTTTAAGCTGGCTTACCGAAAGGACCGGCCTTAATTCCTCTGAAATCACGCGGCAGCTTGGAAGGGTTTTTGACAATCTTTTCGACGAAATTGAAATTGAATATAAAAAAGTGGCGCTGCACGATCTCGATCCCAGGTATATCAATCTTTTTCTTGTGCAGAAGAAGGACTGACGGCCTCCTGATTGAATTTTATATCCTCCTGCGGGCCGGTTTGCCGGTGCTCCCCTGAAAGTATTCCGCGTCCGCTCAACTGTCGGGTTGGCGTTTTTCGGCCGCTTCAAGCAGAGCCTGGAGTTTCGGGCGGAGATCCGGCAGCTTGGTTGTTGCAACATCCCAGACTATGGTATAGTCAACACCAAAATAGTCGTGGATAAGCCTATCTCGCATTCCAGTGACCTTACGCCACTCGATATCCGGTTGCATCTCCTTGAAATCTTCTGGTAATTTTTTTGAAGCTTCGCCGATGATCTCGATGCTTCGAACAAAGGCCCTCTTTAGCGTTGGATTCCTGATAAAGGAGTCATAGTCCGTATCCGATATCTGAGTTAAGATGTAGTCGATTTCGTCCAGGATATGGTGTATGTATTCATGCGGCGATAGGGACACGCTCAACCTCCCTGAGAATATGCGGCCCGATGTGCGGACTGAGAGCCTCTGGGGTAACCAATTCGACTTTGCGTCCCAGGAGTTCTTCAAGGAGAAACGCGACCTCCATAAAATTGTCGAAAGTGTGCTTTTCAGGCATGAATTCCACGAGAACATCAATGTCACTCAAGGACGTCTGGTTACCCCGAACAAATGAACCGAATAGTCCAATATTTTTGACGCCAAAGAATGCAAGCTTTTCTTGTTCATCTATAAGGCGCTGAAATATAGACTCCTTGGTGTTAACCTTCTTGCCCATTGGTTCTCCTCCACAATCCCTTTGATGGTATCAGGATACAATAAACTTCAGCTGGATGCAATTATGTCTTGCAGGTAATAAAATTGCACCGCCAACGTCATGCATCAGCCGCGCCGCCACATATTCCCACTAAAATCACCGAGCTTATTCGGCGTCGGCTGGATGCTGT
>Ga0265296_1003972_pt1 | contig 13220 bp, 14 predicted proteins | sample MunlanPumphouse1_FD_189073 | JGI IMG/M metagenome (GOLD analysis project Ga0265296, IMG submission 189073) | Groundwater microbial communities from a municipal landfill in Southern Ontario, Canada - Pumphouse #1 | ecosystem: Environmental > Aquatic > Deep subsurface > Groundwater | place... | reverse complement strand
ATCAACATGAGAATCATTGTACAAAAAGCATTCACCAAACCAGTATTTGACTACGAAGGAAACTCTTTTTGCTGCTTTTGCAAAAAAGAAGACATACCAAAAGTAGCAGACGCCCTTAACATAAGAATAAAAGGAATTCACAAGAATGAAAAAAATTAAGAAGGAAAAATAAAATGGGATTCACACTTCGTGATGAAACGTTTTTTGAACAACCTTTTGTCAAGCTATTTGATGAATTTATTAAGAGCAGAAAACTTACTGATAGAATTCTTGATATTTATTCTGCGCCGCAGATTCAAGAATTTGATGATAACTACTGCATAAAATTGACTGATGGTTCAAGAATTGATGTTGACGGCTCAAATTTTGCTCCAGAGGAGATAACAACAGGACTTGCTATTCTCTATGGATATGGATTTGTTAGACCGAATTATTTATTGTCAATATTTGCCAAAGCTCCAAACAACCGAGGAACAAATTTCACAAAAGACCTTGCTGTAGAAATATGGGACACGAGAATACATATTGATTATATGAGAGATTATTGCGGGCATACGGATCATAATGACTCTAAAACCTTGGAGTTTTGCATCCTCACCGCAGAAGAAAAAATAGAAGAAGCCAAAAAATATCATCGCACATCAATTGCAAAAGGCAGAGACAGCCCGCATCACATGACAAAAGGAGAATTTGTCAGGCATATGAAAAATAACTCTCAGAGATTATTTGAGTTGTTTGACGATCAAGCCAGCATATCCGGAAGATATTTTATCAAGAAGCTATGGAAACCAGGCACAGCACACTCCAATATTAAGGAAAAGATAATGAAGGGCGGAGTGCGTCTTGAAATAGGGTTAAATGACTATGAAGAATGGAATGAAAAATGTTTTGATGACTTCAAGGAAATTGATACTGACACGCAAAAATATTGGTGGAGCATATGGGAGCAAAGCAATGATAACTTTGACATGTATTGGAAGATTCATTTTGGAGAATTCTATGAACACTGGTTTCCCCCGGACAGATCATAAAAAATATTCTGCAATTTCTCTGTTATTCCAGTCTATAGGTATTCCTTTTGACGGCTTCATCCTTATACTGGCAAGACTTTCATAAATATCTGGTTTTTTTTCAATAAGAAATTTCTTTGAGTATTCAAGAGCTGCACCCAGAGCTTCCTGCGGCAGGTAATTAGTGAATCGGTCGGCGAAATATCTGTCTTTATGATGCTGTTTTATTTCCGGATACTGTTTCTCAAGGTATTGCTTAAATTCTTCAAGACTCTCAGGAGAAAGGCTTGCAGCAACACCATGAAGAATTACTCTTTCATCTAAAGGAATTAGCTTAGCATCTGATTCTGAATTATTCTGACTTGTTCTAGAGTTAATACTATCCATTTCTACCTCCTGCCCTTAATTATAGTATATGTTTTTCAGACTATAAATAATTTTCGCAGGAAAAGTCGAGCATTGCAACAAAAATCAGATTTATTATCACTGTTAAGTAACGAAAGATTTATATACTCTTCTGGCTTACCTCTCAAAAATGATAATCGGAAAAACATTAAATGGCCAAGAGGCACACGATGACTGAACTATTCCAACCAGGAGACATAGTGCAGGGAAAAGATATAAGAGGAAGATATGAAATAGTTGCACTGCTTGGAGAAGGAGCTCTAGGTGAAGTCTACACTGTTAAACACGCAACGATTACTCCTAACCCTTTAGCAAGCTATGGTTCTCGTTTTAAAAGTAATGAGGCACTTGTTCTAAAAATCACAAAACCAGGAGATGATTTAGAATCACTGACCATCTCTGCAAATGAAGCAGAAGCTCTTAGGTGTTTAAATCATCCGGGAATTCCAAGGGTAATTGCGCATTTTCCTGTCAGTGTTGGAAATTTTGACTGCTACGGAATTGTCATGGACAGGATTCCGGGAGTAACTCTAGAAGATCTCATTGAGAAGCAAAACACAATTCCTAATTTTAAAGTTATTGACTCACAACAAGCAGTAAACATAACACTAAAACTCTGCGATATTTTAAGAGCGTGTCATAATGTTGGTGTTATTCACAGAGATATAAAACCAGGCCAAATCACATTCACACAGACAGGAGAAGTATACCTGCTTGATTTTGGAAATGCAAAAATTACCAGCAAGAATGGAGCAACCAATAACGGAACAATCAATAATGGAACAATCTCACTAGTACCAATGGGAACACCAGGATACTGCTGCCTGGAACAATACAAGCACGAAGAAGCAACACCAGCTTTTGATATTTATTCTCTTGGAGCAGTGCTTTACGAAATGCTCACAGGAGAAAAACCTGTTGATATATTAGTCAGGTTTGCGGACAAAAAATGCAGGTTTCCAGAACATAAAAAAGTCCCAAAAAACCTAAAAAAGATTCTTGAAAAGATGCTTGCAAAGGAAAAGAAAGATCAGTATCAGACTGTTGAACAAGTAGAGACAGACTTAAAAAAAGAACAAGAAAAAATACTTGATGCAACAATTCCATTTGGATCAAGAATAAAAAAATATTTTGCAGCACTAGCAATAAGCACTCAGATGTATCTTAACAGTGCAATGGGACAATCAAACGGGCAATTAAATGGTCAATCAAGCACTCAAGGACAACAATCTCAGAGAGCACCGATGCATCCAGCACAACAATATATTCAATCTCTAAATCCACCAACACTTACACAATACTTGGCAACAACAACACAGACAACTACTAACTGCCAAAGTGTGCAATCACAGATTCAACCAGGACAAATTTCGCCGGCCCAGAAATATATCCCAGTTCAAATGAACAACTCAACAATTCCACCAGTAACGCCTACAATATATGTTCCAACTTTTCTAGCAAGCTATTTGTCAGCATCAAACACACAAAATATTATTCCACCAAGCAAAATACTAATCCCCGTACAAAAAATTCCAGCGGATAAAAGTCTTGAAACTTACATCGCTGACAAACTTGGAGAAGTCTACAATCAGATTGATGATAAAACAATAATAAATTACCCGGATGATCAAAAATACATATTCAGCTTAATAGAACCAATCAATGGCGATTTGATTTACAACAAAATCAAAATAGATGTTGGACTTATTAATTCAAAATATCTTTCAAACAAGATATATTTTTAGGGGGCATAAATATAAATATGACCAAAGCAACTAGCATATTTATGATAGAACTTGATGTTATTGTGCAGACTCACCCCAAGAGAATAAAGACTTTACCTGAAGTAGATGATATTCTATCAAAAGTTAAGGCCTATGAACAACAACTGGCATGCAACGCCGGCGTTCTTCTAATTCAAAATAGATCGCTTGGTTCCAGCTATCGCGTCATGTCGGTAACAGAAGCTGAAGAAGCACTTAAAAAGCAGAGAAGCTGTGAGTGGGGAATCAGGTTTTATCCACTTTCTTTTTTTGAAGAAGTGAGAAGGAAATTATCCGAAAAGGAAAATAAGGATTATGAACAATAAAGTGGTTTTATTTTCCTGCTGGCGCCGGCATAATTCTGATTAAACATTCATAGATAATTTGCATTCTTTATTACAAAATCTCGTTTTGCGTTTTTTATCATCCCGAAACCGAAAGGTTCATATAGTCGATTAACTATGTAATAGTAGTAACAAATGTGTTTCGGAGGTAGAACCATGCTTAAGCAATCACTAAAACTCATCCAAAAGCTTCAATACAAGAACGGCCCATTAGCTGCAGCATAAAATAATCTAAAAATGTATCGCGATTTAAGAGAAGAAATGTGAGACAAATGACATTTGCAATAACTGACGGCGATGACTTCAAAAACTGGTTTGTTGAGGAAGTTAGAGATAAGTGCGGACTTAATCTTGAAACTAAGCTCAGTGCTCTTGATTCGGGCCCTAAGTTAGATTTTGATGAAGCAAATGCATTGTTGCTAAAAAAGCACGGGATTTCTTATGAAATAAGCGTGCCAAAAATAGAATCAGGCCTGCTAATTGAAGGGCTTGCATGTTTGTATGGATATGGTATTTGCAAATATAATTATGACGTCGCAGGATTTCAAGAGCTGCCTGAAGAAGAGCTTGATAATTACAAACGCCTTGCATTAGAGCTTTGGGACAGAAATATTCACATTGATTGGATGAGAAGCAATAAATATCTTTTGCACAATGGAACAAAAGATCTGAAGTTTTGCAAGCACATGGCAAAAAGAGAGTTTGATAAAGGAATAGAATTGCACAGCTCTCTAAGTAAAATCAGGGTTGACATAGATACCGACCACCATTCATTATCTTTTGAGGAATTTTCGAAAGATATTGACTCAAATATTATACCCCTAGGAATTGACGAGATTTTACTTGACCAAGCAAGTGTAACGGGAAGATGGTATAGAAAATATGAAACTTATGCCTCTGACCACGCCAAGACACAAAAGGAATTTCAGGACAAAGGAATTATTTTCAAAAAAGATAATAAACCAATTAATTGGAAGAACCCATTGAGTCGACCCCATAACACTGCCGAGACAGACATTTGGTCTAAATGGCTGGAGGCAAATACTTGTTTTGCAAAATATTGGATAAAACTATTTGGGAAACATGACAAACTGTGGAACCCACCAATTTCATTTTCAGAATTAGCAAGACTTAGCCGATATTAATCAAGCCTGTCAAATGTTTTGCGATCCCTCCAGTTGATCTCTTCAACATTTAATTTGCTAAAATCATAATTTTTCCAATAATTCTCTAATTCATTTTTCACTCTAAAAAATTCGGCGGCGTGTCGTTCCTGAATATATTTGGCAATTAATTCATTAGATTCTTCTGGTAACCTGCGAATGACTCGGCAAAGAACACCGCTCTCCCCCTCTTCTGAATATTGTTGAACTGTCGTAGAGTATAACATTGAATACTCTGACAAAAAGTAATCTTTCAAAGCTGAGACTATCTCATTGGAGGAATTCTGTGATAATTCTAACAAGACGGACTTATCAGTAACTTTTAGAAAACTCTCTCTTAACTCATCATCTATCGCCATATTACCCTCCAGCTCTTAATAGCACATATGTCCTTTCAAATATAAATAAGTTTCGCATGCAAAAGCAAAATCAAAGTTTTATTATTGCCATAAAATAACTTCAAAACCGAAAGGTTTATATAGTTGATTAACTATCATATAGTAGTAACAATTACGTTCGGGGGTAGAACCATGCTAAAACAATCATTAAAACTAATCCAAAAACTGCAATACAAAAACGGCCTATTCGCAGCAGCAGCAAAAGATGTCAGAACAGGATATAATCTTTCATGGCTTCGTGACAATGTTTATATCTCACTTGGTCTGCAAAAAGTCGATAAGAAAAGTGCAATTCGAAATCTTCGGGCCCTTCTTGATATTCTTCTCAAGCATGAACATAAGATTGATTGGATGATAGCAAAACCTTATCCAAAATATAATTTCAGGTATATTCACGCACGGTATGACCCTGCAACAATGGAAGAGATAAGACAAGAGTGGGGCAATAAACAGAACGATGCAGTCGGAGCGCTTCTTTTTGCAGTGGGAGATTTTGAAAGCAAAAGAATGAAAGTCATCAGAAATGACAAAGACAAGCGGGTGCTTGCAAAGCTTGTTTATTATCTTGCTGCAATAGAATACTGGCATGATTCAGACAACGGAATGTGGGAAGAAAATGAAGAAGTACATGCATCATCAGTTGGTGCTTGTGTTGCTGGCCTGAAAAAAATATCAAAAGTAATTGATGTTGATCCTGAGATGATTGAAGAATTAATTGAGAGAGGACGGATAACACTCCATAATCTTCTTCCAAGAGAGAGTGCAACCAAACACACAGATCTTGCATTGTTGTCCTTGATTTATCCATACAATGTTGTGACAAAATGGCAGAAGCATTTGATACTAAGAAATGTTGAATCAATTCTTGTCCGCAACAAAGGTGTGATTAGGTATGTTGGAGACAAATATTACAACAACGGCTCTTATTCCGGCGGAGAAGCAGAATGGTGCTTTGGCCTTACTTGGCTAGCAATAATTCATCGAGAACAAAAGAATCCTGCAAAATACGCAGTGTACATGAGAAAGGCAACTCTTGCAATGAATTCAAAAGGAGAAATGCCAGAATTATATTATTCAAACAGTGAAGAACACAACGAGAATTCTCCGTTAGGATGGGCGCAGGCGATGTATGTGGACGCGGTGAATAACAAATTCAGCATTAAATTAAATATTTAGCTAGGAGAATAAAATGGCAAAATTTTACAACCCAGAATTGATATATGTAAGAACTGTTCCTATAATTATATATCCTGATGAGGGTATTGAAAAATTATTGAGCAGGCAGGATTCATATTCAATAAAAAAACATTTGGACCGATTGTATATTAACCGATGTTTAAAAAATCCTGGTGATTTTAATATTGATATTTTATGGGAAGATAAAGGAGAGCTGATGACAGATGTCTGGATATATTCTCAATTAAACAGCTGGGGCTCCGGGGCTTTTGTGGACGCAAAGACATTCAGAGGGTATAAGAGAGATACTTCAACAGGGGTTTCTGCTGAATTTGGACTAATCATGCTTGGAAGGGAAGCAGAGCAGCGCATTGGAAAGAGTCTTACAGAATATCTAAAAAAACGTCCTGGGCTGCCTGAAGAACTGATAAATGGAAAAAGATTTTCAGAATGAAAATAGAAATAAGATATTAAAATGACAAGCCAATTTAACAAAGGAACAGTAATTGGAGGCCAATTAAATGGGATTTACTCTGCGCGACGAAACATTCTTTGAACAACCTTTTGTTAAACTTTTTAAAAATGCAATTTTTGATGCGAGTCTGACTGACAGAATCTTTGATTTGCCAGAAAGTCCTGAGATAAAACAAGTTGGCAATGACTACACTATTCTTCTAAATTCAAGACCCAGTGCCACACGGCTAATCAAAGTTGATGCCTCCAGGATTGCAAAAGATGATGTTATTTCAGGCCTTGCTATTTTGTACGGATATGGATTTGCAAGGCACAATTACAACCTGCCACTATTTTCTGGCGCCAGACTGGGCAGAGATGCTGATTTTGCCAAGAAGTTAGCCACAGAAATATGGGATGAGCGAGTCCATATTTATTGGATGAGAAACCATCGAGGCCATGCAGGACATAATGAGTCAAAGGATTTGGAGTTTTGCATTCTGGTGGCGGAGGATAACAAGGACGAAGCGATTCGCAGACACCGCCAGGCTACAGATAATTTTAAAGATACTCCTCATAACCCTACACTCAATAATTTTGTGGTGTACATGACAGCAAATGCAAATATGTTATTGCAGATATTTGATGACCAAGCAAGCATTACTGGAAGACACTATAATCAGACCAGTTACAAGAAAGAACATAATGTTTTCCAGGATGATTTTCTTAAAAAAGGTGTTCTTATTGAGGATTTTACTGGAAAATATTTATGGCTCCCCAGTTAATTTGATCGGTTCCCAATACCAAGAATTGCGCAGGAAAGAGCATGGAACCAATGGATAGAAAGCAATGAAGAATTCAAAAAATATTGGATCAGCAAGTTTGGAAATCTAAATGAGAGGTATTTTCCTCCAATAAATTTAGCAAAGTAACCGTTCGATTATCTCTTGTTTTGTCAGAGGAATTTCTTGAGGCGTGTGATTAATTCTAATTTCGCAAAGCACCTTATAGACCTCAGGGTTTTGTTGGGCCAAATAATTTCTTGATTGCTCAAATCCAGCTAAGGGAATATAATAAGTGAACCTGTACGCAAAATAAGGATCGTTTCGCTTATCCTTTAGTTCAGGATACTTTGTCTGAAGATACTCTTTAAATTCTTCCAAAGCTTCTTTTGAGAGACTTGCAGCAACACCATGAAGGATTGCTCGTTCATCTAAAGATATCGAAGCATCCACGTGTTTATTAAGCCCTTTCCTTGCTTCTGGCCCAAGTTCGTCATCTATTACCATTTACCCTCCAGCTCTTGATATCATATATGTCATTTCAACTATAAATAAGTTTCGCGGCCAATAACGGTCCTCACCCACAAACCCATATATTATCATCACTATTAAGTAGCGAAAGATTTACATAGTTCGTCGGTTTGTATTACCATAAATGCTGGTGGCGGGGCATCAAACAACAGGCAGGAGGCTCTGACAACAGCATAAAAATTCAGTTGAAGCGCTGAAAATCAAACGAGCAAACAAAAATGACAATTCCAATAACTGATGGCGATGACTTCAAAAACTGGTTTGTTGAAGAAGCGCAAAAAAAGTACGGCCTTAATTTGGAAACAAAACTTAACAATCTTGATTCTGGTCCGAGTATTGAATTTGATGAAACAAAAAATGCGTTACTTCTCAAGCAGCACGGAATTTCTTATGACATAAATTTACCAAAAATTGAATCCGGCTTACTGCTTGAAGGGCTTGCATGTTTGTATGGATATGGTATTTGCAAATACAATTATGAAATCGCAGGATTTCAAGATTTACCTGAAGCTGAGCTGAATGAGTATAAACGCCTTGCATTGGAGCTCTGGGACAGGAATGTTCACATTGATTGGATGAGAAGCAACGAATATTTTCTGCATAACGGGACAAAGGATTTAGAGTTCTGCAAACTATTATCCAAAAAAACAAGGGCCGAGAAAAGTATTGGAATAGAGAGACATAGAGAGCAGAGTAAGAAGGGTCTGAGAGGCGATTCAGATCATCACTCCATAACATTTGATTCATTTAATTTTTTTCTTGCTGAAGAAATCAAAAATCGACTCATTGAAGAAATGCTCTTCGATCAAGCAAGCATTACCGGAAGATGGTACAATAAGACGATAAATTATCGAAAGAAACATAAGTCGCTACAAAAAGCATTTCGGGATCAAGGAGTTTATTTTGGCAAAAATGAGTATTGGACAAATCCATATCTTAGATATGATGCGACCGAATTTGAGAAGGAAACTTGGAGTATGTGGGCTGCAGCCAATAAAAGATTTGAAAAGTATTGGAAGAGTAATTTTGGAAATGATAACAAATTATGGAATCCTCCCTGCGACAGAAAAATTCTCCCAACACTCCTGCCAGATAATTAAAAATCCCTTTCAAAATAAAGACAGGTTCTTTTGTCAGGCTCTTCTTTGCGAGCAGCAGTCATTCTTGGCAGGTCCTTTATTTCATAGTATCTTTTGAGTTTACCCTCATACAATTCGGGAAAGTGGGCCTGAACAAATTCGCCAAGTTCGTTCACTTCTTCTTGAGGCAGTCTTCCGATCATCTCAAATACAATGCTTCGAGAGTATGGCCTTGAATTACCTGTGCAGGAGATTTTGTTAATTTCATAAGCATCAGGATAATTGGATCTGAGATAATAGTGGATCTTTTCAAACATATCTTCTGGAGCAGTCAGAGCAATACCTTGAATTACTGTCGGATTAAATCCATTTTCCTCCTCTTCCAGTTTGCTATTTAAACTCATGAAATCGCCTCCAGCTCTTAATAGTATATGTGTACTTTTGACTATAAATAAGTTTCGCGGCCAATAACGGTCCTCACCCACAAACCCATATATTATCATCACTATTAAGTAGCGAAAGATTTATATAGTTCGTCGGTTTGCATTACCATAAATACTGGTGGCGGGGGCATCAAACAACAAGCAGGAGGCTCTGACAACAGCATAAGAATCCAGTTGAAGCGCTAAAAATCAAACGAGCAAACAAAAATGACAATTCCAATAAACGACGGCGATGACTTCAAAAACTGGTTTGTGAAAGAAGTAAAAAAGAAATATAACTTTGGCCTAGAAACAAAACTCCGCAATCTTGATGCGGGCCCTGAATTGGATTTTGATGAAACGAAAAATATGTTGCTGCTTAAACAGCACGGAATTTCTTATGAGATTAACCTGCCAAAAATTGGGACTGATCTTCTGCATGAAGGACTCGCATGCCTCTATGGTTATGGAATATGCAAATATAATTATGAAATTACGGGATTTCAAGATTTACCTGAAGCTGAGCTAGATGAGTATAAACGACTTGCATTGGAGCTCTGGGACAGAAATATTCACATTGATTGGATGAAGAGCAACGGGTATGAAACTCATAATGAAACAAAAGATCTTATGTTTTGCAAAAGACTGGCAAGCAAAGACAAGAAGGTGCGAGAGTTTGGAGTCAGCACACATCGAGAACAAAGTAAAATACGGCTGCATGATGACACTGATCATCACTCACTCAAATATACTGAATTTCTTAATGAAATCTCAAGGGGAAACAAACATGGCATGTTAACCGAAGTGATGCTTGATCAGGCAAGTATTGCTGGAAGATGGTACAAAAAGAGACTGAATTATACTTCACTTCATTGCGACGCACAGACCAAACATAAAGAAAAAGGAATATATTTCCATGATATAAATTCGGGATGGATTCCTGACCTTGTGGATCCCGATCTTTCATATCTCGAGCATGAAACATGGGACGAATGGAGCGAAATAAACAACAGTTTCTCAAAATTTTGGAATGATCTATTCCAAAACAACAATTCATTTTGGTCGCCACCAGTTGCTAAAGATGAATTAGATAAGATTGGCTAGATGAATTAGAAGTGTTGATTTCTTTGAGAACATCGTTTAGTATAACCTTCCCCAAGATTCACGATTATTCCAATCAATTTCCTCAACTTTAATATTACTAAAATTATAATTTTTTCTGAATCTTTCTAATTTCCGCTTTGTTTGAGAATAGACAGAAGGATAGGCTTCTTTGATCAGCTCAATGGCCGGCACAGCAGCCTCATCTGGCAATCTATGAACGACTCTATAAAGAACAGCTTTTTCTCCCTCTTTTTCAAGATACTGCTGAGTTGTTGCAGCATACATTTCAGGATGCTTTGCAACAAAATGATTTTTTATTAGACAAAAAACTTCATTGGAAAAGTCTGTGGTTAAGGCTAACAAAATATCTCTATCAGTCACTTTTAACAAACTTGCTTTTAATGAATCATCAATGCACATTTTACCCTCCAGCTCTTAATATCATATATGTTATTTCAACTATAAATAAGTTTCGCGGCCGAGAACAAATCTCAGGAAAAACCCAATAATTAGTATCACTACTCAGTAGCGAAAGATTTATATACTAATTGCGTATAACTCGAGCATGATGCAAGGAAATTTCACCAAAGGAACAGTAATCGGCGGCCACTTTTTAATAGAGGAAGTTCTAAGCAACACCAACGGAGGGATGTCGTCTTTGCGCTGCAAAGTTATTGACCAAGCAGAATCTCCCTCTTGTCCTGAAGATAGAAAATATTATTTTGCAAAGGTCCTTCTTGAGGGCCAAGTCGGTAATGGCCAGAATGGTAATATCCAGAATAGCAATGATTATCTTCAATATAAAGAAAAGCTTTCTGATGAAGCAGCAATAATGCAGCAGCTTAATCATCCATCGATTCCTCAGGTGAAAGCATATTTTTCCCAGAAGATCCATGATAAAGAGATGAGTGTTCTCATTACTGATTTCATAGCTGGCAAAACCTTGGAAGATCTTCTCATGGAGCAGCCCGACGATCCTCAGGGAATGAAGTTCTTTGCGCCAAATGTTGTCGTTGACTGGACACTGCAGCTTTGCGATGCTCTTGAATATTGTCATAACAGAAAGAATAGCATCACAATGTCAAAGGCAGGTGTTATTCAGAGGGACATCAAGACTCCAAACCTAATGCTAGACGAAAAAGGTCACATCAGGCTTGTTGATTTCGGAATATCTAAGACAGTTGATTCCTGTGAACTCACAAGAAAAGATACAAAATTTGCAGCTTTTAGCGATGGATTTTCTCCAATTGAAGCATACTCAACAAAACAAAAGCCAGAGCCCAGCAGGGATATTTATTCAGTTGGTGCTGTGATGTATCGCCTTCTTACTGGAGAGACTCTGATTCCGGCAATTGAAATAGCAGCAGATCCAAGCATTGTGTTTCCAAGACCTGGAGCAATAAAAGATGCTGCGCTTGAAAACATTGTTAGCAAATGCTTGAAGTTTCAGGCAAAAGATAGATATCAGACCATGGCAAGCATTCGTAAGGATTTAGCTCTTTTGCAGGCAGCATCTCAGATAATTCCTGCTGTGAAACAGACTGCTCCCTTGGTAAATCCTCAGTTCTCTTCTCTTCCTCCTGTTCATCCTTCTTCCCCATCGCAGGCTCAACCGTCAGTCATTTATCACGCGCCTCAGTATCAATTGCTATCAAAAATAAATCTTGATTTACTTGCATTAACAAAAAGGTATAACCGAAATTTCGAGCCTGATAGGATACACCAGGCAAAGATTGCATATTTATCTCCTCACTGGGATTATATTGCCCTTGGTTGGCCTGATGGTTCTGCTCTTATTTGCAAAGTTCCTGTAAGCAAGAATGTTCTTGCTTTTTCAAAGGAGGTCTTCTCAGGAGAGTACCGACCGATGATTCCAAATTTAACCCCTCACACTGCAAGTATAAAAATTGCTGGACTAAAGAATAAAGACCTGCTAATGCTCACAGGAGGAATGTACCTGACTTTGTTGACCATGAATGACACTCTTAATGGAAATACCCTCAAAGTTAAGAAAGTTGCAAGCAAAATGATTGCATCACCCTTTAATCCGGCTCTTGGTTTTGATGTGCGGCCAGACAATTCTCAGGTCGGGCAGTGGGCAGTTGTTAATTTTCTCAAGGGCTCGTCACTGCATAATTATCACGTTGGAAAAGAATTTGCAAAACTTATCCAGAAAGTTGGAGAGATGAATTTTGCGCAGGGCTCATTTTCAGATGTAAAATATACTCATAAAGGTGATGAACTTTTTGGAATTTATGATAATCATCCGACCATAATTCCTCATCTCTTTAGTGATTGGTTCAACTCGCCAAAAACCAAGCGCGATTATCCATTATCACTGCATGACCCGACCATGCGTCCCGCGCGGCAGGACTATCTCATAGCCGGGCATCCGAAAAGGGATATTTTTGTTGCAGTATCCCGCCAAAATATAAAAAATCCCTGCAATATTTCCATTATTAAGGAATGCACTCCAGGTGTAGATGGAACAAGATGCAAATATCTTGGAGTTTACGAAACTCCTTACAAGTGCCGCGCCTCAAAGATAGAGTTCAGTCCTGATGGTAATAAGCTTGCGATTTTGTATGAT
>Ga0265296_1003971_pt1 | contig 13223 bp, 12 predicted proteins | sample MunlanPumphouse1_FD_189073 | JGI IMG/M metagenome (GOLD analysis project Ga0265296, IMG submission 189073) | Groundwater microbial communities from a municipal landfill in Southern Ontario, Canada - Pumphouse #1 | ecosystem: Environmental > Aquatic > Deep subsurface > Groundwater | place... | reverse complement strand
CGCCTGGCCATGCAGACCCGCGAGCAACATATCCGCCGCGAGAAAGCCACCAGCAACATCTGCACCGCCCAAGTGCTGCTGGCCAACATCGCCAGCATGTACGCGGTGTACCACGGCCCCAAAGGCCTGGTGCAGATCGCCACGCGTATCCATCACCTGGCCGCGATCCTGGCCAATGGCTTGACCGCGCTGGGCCTCACGGTTGAACAAGAGACGTTCTTCGACACCCTGACCCTGGCCACCGGCGCCAACACTGCTGCCCTGCACGACAAGGCCCGCGCCCAGCGCATCAACCTGCGCGTAGTGGACGCGGCACGCCTGGGCCTATCGGTGGACGAAACCACCACCCAAGCCGATATCGAAACCCTGTGGAGCGTGTTCGCAGGCGGTAAAGCCCTGCCAGACTTCGCCGCCCTGGCCGCCAGCGTCGACAGCACCCTACCCGCCGCACTGCTGCGTCAGTCGCCGATCCTCAGCCACCCGGTGTTCAACCGTTATCACTCCGAAACCGAGTTGATGCGCTACCTGCGCAAGCTGGCCGACAAGGACCTGGCACTGGATCGCACCATGATCCCGCTGGGCTCGTGCACCATGAAGCTCAACGCTGCCAGTGAAATGATCCCCGTGACCTGGGCCGAGTTTGGCGCCCTGCACCCGTTCGCCCCGGCCGCACAAAGCGCCGGCTACCTGCAACTGACCAGCGAACTGGAAGCCATGCTCTGCGCGGCCACCGGTTACGACGCCATCTCCCTGCAACCGAACGCCGGTTCCCAGGGTGAGTACGCAGGCCTCTTGGCGATCCGCGCCTATCACCAGAGCCGTGGCGAAGAACGCCGCGATATCTGCCTGATCCCATCGTCGGCCCACGGCACCAACCCGGCCACCGCCAACATGGCCGGCATGCGCGTGGTCGTCACCGCGTGCGACGCCCGTGGCAACGTGGACATTGAAGACCTGCGCGCCAAGGCTATCGAGCATCGCGAACACCTCGCCGCGCTGATGATCACCTACCCATCGACCCACGGCGTGTTCGAGGAAGGCATCCGCGAAATCTGCGGGATCATCCACGACAACGGCGGCCAGGTGTATATCGACGGCGCCAACATGAACGCCATGGTCGGCCTGTGCGCCCCTGGCAAGTTCGGCGGCGACGTGTCCCACCTGAACCTGCACAAGACCTTTTGCATCCCCCACGGTGGTGGCGGCCCGGGCGTTGGCCCGATTGGCGTCAAGTCACACCTCACGCCGTTCCTGCCCGGCCACGCGGCCATGGAACGCAAGGAAGGCGCGGTGTGCGCGGCGCCATTCGGCAGCGCAAGCATTTTGCCGATCACCTGGATGTACATCAGCATGATGGGCGGCGCGGGCCTCAAGCGCGCTTCGCAGTTGGCCATCCTCAATGCCAACTACATTTCCCGTCGCCTGGAAGAGCACTACCCGGTGCTGTACACCGGCAGCAACGGCCTGGTGGCACACGAATGCATCCTCGACCTGCGCCCGCTCAAGGACAGCAGCGGTATCAGCGTCGATGACGTGGCCAAGCGCCTGATCGACTTTGGGTTCCATGCGCCGACCATGTCGTTCCCGGTCGCCGGCACCTTGATGATCGAGCCGACCGAAAGTGAATCCAAGGAAGAACTGGACCGTTTCTGCGACGCCATGATCGCCATCCGCGAAGAAATCCGCGCAGTGGAAAACGGCACGTTGGACAAGGATGACAACCCACTGAAGAACGCACCGCACACCGCTGCCGAAATCGTCGGTGAATGGAGCCATCCGTACAGCCGCGAACAAGCGGTGTACCCGGTGGCGTCGTTGATCGAAGGCAAGTACTGGCCGCCGGTTGGCCGGGTCGATAACGTGTTTGGTGATCGCAACCTGGTGTGTGCGTGCCCGTCGATCGAGAGCTACGCATAACCTGACTGTAGAAACGCGGTCAGTGTGGGAGCTGGCTTGCCTGCGATGCAGACACCTCGGTCTATCAGTAGCTCCGAGGTGAGGCTATCGCAGGCAAGCCAGCTCCCACATTGATCGCATTCCACAGGGCAGCTTGCGTCCAACAATAAGAAACCGGAGAACCACTCATGTCTTTAAGCGTGTTCGACCTGTTCAAGATTGGCATCGGCCCCTCAAGCTCTCACACCGTTGGCCCGATGCGCGCCGCAGCCCGATTCGCCGAAGGCCTCAAGCGTGACGACCTGCTGCACGCCACCACCTGCGTCAAGGTGGAGCTCTATGGATCGCTGGGCGCCACCGGCAAAGGCCACGGCAGCGACAAGGCCGTGTTGCTGGGCCTGGAGGGCGAACACCCAGACACCGTGAACACTGAAACCGTGGCCGCACGCCTGGCGCAGATGCGCAGCGACGCGCGCTTGAACCTGCTCGGTGAACACAGCATTGCGTTCAACGAGAAAGAACACCTGGCGATGATTCGCAAACCCCTCGCCTATCACCCCAACGGCATGATCTTCCGTGCGTTTGACGCTGCCGGCATCCAGATCCGCAGCCGCGAGTACTACTCGGTCGGCGGCGGTTTTGTGGTGGATGAAGACGCTGCAGGCGCCGACCGGATCGTCGAGGACGCCACGCCCCTGACCTTCCCGTTCAAGCATGCCAAGGATTTGCTTGGCCATTGCACCACCTATGGGCTGTCTATCAGCCAGGTGATGCTGACCAATGAAAGCGCCTGGCGCCCGGAAGCCGAGACCCGCAGCGGCCTGCTGAAGATCTGGCAGGTGATGCAGGACTGCGTTGACGCAGGCTGTCGCAATGAAGGAATCCTGCCGGGAGGCTTGAAGGTCAAACGTCGCGCCGCCGCGCTGCATCGTCAGTTGTGCAAGAACCCCGAATCCGCCCTGCGCGACCCGCTGTCGGTGCTGGACTGGGTCAACCTGTACGCCCTGGCGGTCAACGAAGAAAACGCCAACGGCGGGCGCGTGGTCACGGCGCCCACCAACGGCGCTGCGGGGATCGTGCCCGCCGTACTGCATTACTACATGCGCTTTATCCCCGGCGCGAACGAAGACGGCGTGGTGCGTTTTCTGCTCACCGCCGCGGCCATCGGCATTCTGTACAAGGAAAACGCCTCGATTTCCGGCGCCGAAGTCGGTTGCCAGGGTGAAGTTGGCGTGGCCTGTTCGATGGCGGCGGGCGCGCTGTGCGAAGTGTTGGGCGGCAGCGTCTCTCAAGTGGAGAACGCCGCCGAGATCGGCATGGAGCACAACCTCGGCCTGACCTGCGACCCGATTGGCGGCCTGGTGCAGGTGCCCTGCATCGAGCGCAATGCCATGGGATCGGTGAAGGCGATCAATGCGGTGCGCATGGCCTTGCGCGGCGATGGGCAGCATTTTGTGTCCCTCGACAAGGTGATCCGCACCATGCGCCAGACCGGCGCCGATATGAAAAGCAAATACAAGGAAACCGCCCGTGGCGGTTTGGCCGTCAACATTATCGAGTGCTGATGCTTATAAACGCGCCAGCACGTTTTTCAGGAGCTGAATATGTCCACCGAAACCCTGTTGAAAACCCCGCTGCACGCCCTGCATCTTGAACTGGGCGCACGCATGGTGCCGTTCGCCGGCTATGACATGCCGGTGCAATACCCACTGGGTGTGATGAAAGAGCACTTGCACACCCGTGAACAGGCCGGGTTGTTCGATGTGTCGCACATGGGCCAGATCCGCCTGACCGGGGCCAATGCCGCCAAGGCCCTGGAAACCCTGGTGCCCGTGGATATCATCGACCTGCCAGTGGGCATGCAGCGCTACGCCATGTTCACCAACGAGCAGGGCGGCATCCTCGATGACCTGATGGTTGCCAACCTGGGTAACGACGAATTGTTCCTGGTGGTCAACGCCGCCTGCAAGGATCAAGACCTGGCCCACCTGCGCCAGCATATCGGCGAGCACTGCCAGATCGAGCCGCTGTTTGAAGAGCGTGCCCTGTTGGCCTTGCAAGGCCCGGCGGCGGTGAAGGTGCTGGCGCGCCTGGCCCCGGAAGTGACCAAGATGACCTTTATGCAGTTCGCACCCCTGCGCCTGCTGGGGGTGGAGTGCTATGTCAGCCGTTCCGGTTATACCGGCGAAGACGGTTTTGAAATCTCCGTCCCCGCGGCCAACGCCGAGAGCCTGGCGCGCAGCTTGCTGGCCGAAACGGAAGTAGCTGCCATTGGCCTGGGCGCTCGAGACTCCCTGCGCCTGGAAGCCGGGCTGTGCCTCTATGGGCACGATATGAACAGCGAAACCACCCCGATAGAGGCCAGCCTGCTGTGGGCCATCTCCAAAGTGCGTCGCGCCGACGGCGCGCGTGCCGGTGGTTTCCCGGGCGCAGACCGGATATTCACCCAGCAGCAGACCGGTATCAGCCGCAAGCGCGTTGGCTTGTTGCCACAGGAGCGCACGCCGGTGCGTGAAGGGGCAGAGATTGTCGACGACCACGGCACCGTGATCGGCACCGTGTGCAGCGGCGGCTTTGGCCCAAGCCTGGGCGGCCCGCTCGCCATGGGCTACCTCGACATGGCCTTCACCGCGTTGGATAGCGAAGTCTCTGCGTTGGTGCGTGGGAAAAAGGTGCCACTTCGTGTAAGTAAAATGCCATTCGTGCCACAGCGTTACTATCGTGGCTGATTGACTGTTCCTATAAGTAACGCGGTTGTGTTCACTTGCACTAATCTGTAACACAACCGCCATAAAACAGTGCGCCGACGATAGTCAATGTTATGTCGATCAACCTATAACAAGTGACTCAATCTATCGAATAACACCCCGCGGCAATATTGCCTAAGTGCGAGCAGGGCTAGTAAATACGTGGCTTGCAGAGGGCTTGTTTTTCCTGTGTTAGTTGGCGTAGAGTTTGCCCACTGTGTTTGCATGGGTCGCTTGGAACCTGGACCTGGGCAGTAGCTGAAGTAGTTGTGCTACAACCCGTTCGACGTCTCTTACTTTCCTGCAACCCAGCCCAGTACTCTTTCATGTGAAAGGGGCTGTCATTAATTTTTAGCGTCAAGGAAATAAGAAAATGGCTGAACGTCAGAGCGGTACCGTCAAGTGGTTTAACGACGAGAAAGGTTTTGGTTTTATCACTCCAGAAAGCGGTCCGGATCTGTTCGTGCATTTCCGCGCTATCCAGGGCAACGGCTTCAAGAGCCTCAAAGAAGGCCAGAAAGTGACCTTCATCGCTGTGCAGGGCCAAAAAGGCATGCAAGCGGACGAAGTACAAGCAGAAGCCTGATCCTTACTGCGACAAAAAGCCTCTGATGGTGACATCAGAGGCTTTTTTATGTGCGTTTGTCCGTAAAATGGCTTTTTTCCTCCAGAGAGCCGAGCCATGTCGAAACACCTGCTAAGCCCCCAAGGCGAATTCCCCGCCGTTGGCCTGGGCCGTCGTCTGGCAGCGATGTTCTATGACTTCCTGTTGTGTACCGCCCTGCTGATCGTTACCGCCTTCCTCTACAAGCTGGTGTGGATCGCGTTTGTGGGCGAGGCAAAAATGCGCACGCTCTCGGAGTCCGGCGCTCTGGACGGTGATCCGCTGCTGTCGACGATTCTGTTTTTTGTACTGTTTGGCTTCTTTGCCAAGTTCTGGACCCATTCCGGGCAGACCCTGGGTATGCAAGTGTGGGGCGTGCGCGTGCAGAACGCGGACGGCTCGCGCATCAGCCTATGGCAGGCCCTCTTGCGGTTTGTGGTATCGATTGCGTCGTGGTTGTGCGCAGGGCTGGGGTTTATCTGGTCGCTGGTGGACAAGAAACAGCGGGCCTGGCATGACATTTATTCGGACACGCAGTTGGTGCGAATCCCGAAGAAAAAGAAATAGCGCCAAACGATGCAAATCAAACTGTAGGAACTGGCTTGCCTGCTCCTACAGTTTGGTTGTGGCAGCCTTGGATCAGGCGTTGCCGGCCAGCTTCAGGCGGGCCGCCTGGGTAAAGTCCAGCATGCGCTTGAGCGGGCGTACGGCATGGGGGATCAACGAGGGTTCGACGAAGATCTCGTTGCTGCCTTCACGCAGGCATTGCAACGTGCGCTCCAGGGTATTCATCGCCATCCACGGGCAATGCGCACAACTGCGGCATGCCGCGCCGTTACCGGCGGTGGGCGCCTCGACAAAGACCTTGTCCGGGCACAGCTGCTGCATCTTGTAGAAAATGCCACGGTCAGTGGCGACGATAAACGTCTTGTTCGGCAAACGCTGCGCCGCCGCAATCAACTGGCTGGTAGAACCCACGGCATCGGCCAACTCGATCACCGAGGTTGGTGATTCCGGGTGCACCAGGATAGCTGCATCCGGGTACAGCGCCTTCATGTCTTCCAACTGCTTGGACTTGAACTCTTCGTGGACGATGCACGCACCGTCCCACAGCAGCATGTCGGCACCGGTCTGACGCTGGATATAGGTACCCAGGTGCTTGTCCGGGCCCCAGATGATGGTTTCGCCGTTATCCATCAGGCTTTCGACGATTTCCAGGGCGCAACTGGAGGTCACCACCCAATCCGCACGGGCTTTGACTGCCGCCGAAGTGTTGGCGTAGACCACCACGGTACGCTCCGGATGCTGGTCGCAGAACGCCGAAAACTCTTCCACCGGGCAACCCAGGTCCAGGGAGCACGTGGCTTCCAGGGTCGGCATCAGGATCCGTTTTTCGGGGGTAAGGATTTTCGCCGTCTCGCCCATGAAGCGCACGCCAGCAACCAGCACGGTCTTGGCCGGATGGGCGGCGCCGAAGCGGGCCATTTCCAGGGAGTCGGAAACACAGCCGCCGGTTTCTTCAGCCAGGGCCTGAATCACCGGGTCGCAATAAAAGTGCGCCACCAGCACCGCGTCTTGAGCCTTGAGCTCGGCAGCGATGGCAGAACGTAAGCTTGCCTCTTGCTCGGCACTGAGCACCTTGGGTTGCTTGGCATCGAGGTGGGCTTGGACCAGAAGGCGTTCGGAAATTTGCGTCATGTTCGCAAGACCTACAGGCGCAGTTGCGCGAAAGTCGAGTGTACCACCGGCTCTGGAGCCCTTCGGGCGCCGCCGGACGAAGTGATTGTGTTCATCAAGCACGGGTTTAGGTGAAGCTGCGCAAGGCTACAGAATATCGATTGGATTCAAAAGCCTAATATGGCGCAGGGACATTACCCATTTCCCTGGCCAGATCCAACCAGGCTCGCGCAGCCGGCGGCAAGTGAGCATTACGCCGCCAGGTCAGGGCGATATGCCAGTCCGTCTGGGGCTCATCCAGCGCGATCAAGGCAATGCCGGCATGCAAGTGTTTGTAGGCCAGCATGCGCGGCAGGAAGGCAACGCCCAGGCCCGCGCCGACCAGGTCGACGATAAAGTCGATCTGGGCGCTGCGCACAGAAACCTTCGGCGAGACGCCCCGACGCTCGCAGGCGGAAAGAATGATGCGGTTCAGGGCAAACCCAGCCTCGAAGAGTATGAATGGGGAGTCGGACAAGTCGGAAAAATCCACACTTTTGCGCCCGGCCAATGGATGGCTGCTGGGCAGGACCACCATCAACGGCTCGACGCGCACGTCCTGATACTCGAACTCGCCCTCCACCGGCACCAGCAGGGCAGCCACATCCACCTCCCCCGCTTGCAGGCACTCGCCCAGCTTTTTGCTGCCATGCTCGATCAGTTCGATATCGATCTGTGGGTAACGCTGGCGATACACCGCAAACATCGCGGCAAATAACTCACCACTGCCCACCGGCGGCAGGCCGATGCGCAAGACGCCACGCTTGAGACCCAGCAAGTCATTGATCTCGGCCACCAGGTCGCTGCGCTCGGCGAGCAGCACCAGGGCGCGGCGGTAGGCAATCTCGCCGGCGGCTGTCAGTTCACTCTTATGGCCGATACGGCTGAACAGCGGCGTGCCCAGCTCCTCCTCCAGGGTCTTGACCGCTTTGCTGACGCTCGATTGCGTGAGCGAAACCATCTCGGCCGCTTGTGAGAAACTGCCTTGGCGCACCACTTCGACAAAGGCTCGCAGCGTTCGCAGGTTCATGACTATTCCATTTGCGACTTGAATTAAGTTGTAAAAGTTGTTTTTACCATGAAAAGCCTTTGACTATCCTCCACCCACCGTTTTCCTTATTCCGGGGCCTCACTGTTCATGATCATTTCGTCTGCATCGGATTACCGCGAAGCCGCACGCCGCAAACTGCCGCGTTTCCTGTTCGACTACATTGACGGTGGCGCCTACGCCGAGCACACCCTCAAGGCCAACAGCTCGGACCTGGCAGACATCAGCCTGCGCCAGCGCGTCCTGCGCAACGTCGAGAGCCTGAGCCTGGAAACCACGCTGTTCGACCAACCGCTGGCGATGCCGGTGGTCATGAGCCCGGTAGGCCTGACCGGCATGTTTGCCCGGCGCGGGGAAGTCCAGGTGGCGAACGCGGCGGCCAATAAAGGCATCCCTTTTTGCCTGTCGACCGTTTCCGTGTGCCCGATCGAGGAAGTGGCGTCGCAGACCGCGCAATCGATCTGGTTTCAACTCTATGTGCTCAAAGACCGCGGCTTCATGAAGAACGCCCTAGAGCGCGCCCAGGCCGCCGGGGTGAAAACCCTGGTGTTCACCGTCGACATGCCAACCCCCGGCGCCCGCTACCGCGATGCTCACTCCGGGATGTCCGGCCCGTACGCCGCCCAGCGGCGCATGTTGCAGGCCGTGACCAAGCCAGCCTGGGCTTTTGACGTGGGACTTATGGGCCGCCCCCACGACCTGGGCAATATTTCCAAATACCTCGGTAAACCAACCCACCTTGAAGACTACATTGGCTGGCTGGCCACCAACTTCGACCCGTCCATCAGCTGGAAAGACCTGGAATGGATCCGTGAGTTCTGGAAGGGCCCAATGATCATCAAGGGCATCCTCGACCCACAGGATGCCAAGGATGCGGTGAGCTTCGGGGCCGACGGCATCGTCGTGTCCAACCATGGCGGCCGCCAGCTCGATGGCGTGCTGTCTACCGCCAAGGCGTTGCCCGAGATTGCCCAGGCGGTTGGCAGCGACCTCACGGTGCTGGTGGACTCTGGGGTGCGCTCTGGGCTGGATGTGGTGCGCATGCTCGCCCTGGGCGCCCGGGGTGTGTTGCTGGGACGAGCGCCCGCCTACGCGTTGGCCGCTGATGGCCAGCGCGGCGTGGAGAATTTATTGGATATTTTTGCCAAGGAAATGCGCGTGGCCATGACCCTGACCGGGGTTACGTCGATTGCGCAGATCGATGAGTCAATCCTGGTGCGCGGGCAGATCTGACTCGCCAGGGTCAGGCTTCACGGATCTGGCTGACACTGGTGATCTGGCCATTCCAGACCATCTCATAATGGGAGGCCTGGACAATCGACGACACCGGCCGGGGTGTCAGCAAGGCCCAGCAGTGATCGCCCTCTGCGCGCACCGACAGGTAACGAAGGCCGGGACAACCGGCCTTCTTCAACTCGCCACCCAAGCGCTGGGCGTGGCTGTAGTCGTCGGGGTCGTAGATCGGGTCGCTCATAGGCACCGACGTCGCATCCTTCATCGAGTCGCCGGCAAAACTGCACGCCAGTGCGCGAAACACAAAACGCTCATAATTAAGGCCACGGACCCCGGACCAATACTGGTTCTGGTGGTGACGCACCTCTGCCAGTGCCGTCTCGATAGTGGCCGCCAGGTACAGCACACCAAAATCACCCGCGCTGAAACGCGATCCTGCCGGGTTGACGTGGGTAAACGGCGCAATTGCGTAGGAACATCCCACAATCCCGAACGGGATTTCCCTCCGGGCTATCAGCTCGATCCGCCCAACCTCATTGCCCAGTCGCGGGTTGGTCAGGGCCTGGATCTGATAAAGCGCCTCAAACTCCTCGGCATCCGCCACATCATCAAATAAGGCAATCGGCGGGAATTTTGAATTGACCAGGCGATAGGCCTGCAACTGCCCCCCGGGCAGATCGCCCAACTGGCTGGCCCTCACCATTGCGCGCCACGCAGCACATCGATGCGCCGGAAGGTTTCGTACAGGGAAATCATATCGCCCTGGGCCATGATCTCCAGAGGCGAGCGGCCGTTGAAAAACAGGTTGTCGTTGGGCATTGCGGGGAAGCCGTACACGTTCTCGGGGTTATCGAACACCATGCGCAGCGTGGCGTGGATATTCAGCACGAAGCTGATGCGCTGCATCTGATCGGCATCCAGGCTCACGGACCAGGCGGCATCGCGCTGCCGGGCGCGGGTGTAGGTACTACGCGAGATGCGCAAGATGCGGCAAGCCTGGTCGCTGCTGGCCTGCCATTTTTCCAGAATGCTCACGGCCGCCCGTAGTCCGGCGACACATTGCTCGCGGGTAAAGGGCTGTACTTGGAGGGCCAGGCTCATGGTGCCACCTCAAATTAATCTACAGACTCAAATATAGACGCCTGAGGTCTACAGATCAAACCACTACAACATCCTGTGTCAGCTTTTAAAACCAAAGGTCCTAGTGGCATGCTTTTCGTTATTTCGAATCGCACTTTAACGCCCGATGGGTGAGAATGGTTCCCGTCTACATTTTCTCCAATCCATTGTGTATGAGCCCCCAAGAAATGGAATTCAACGCGCCTTCTTCATCCCGCTGGCTACTGGCCTTGTTCGGTGCAAGCCTACTGTCACTGTCCGGCTGCCAGAGCCAAACGCCAGAGCAGCTAGCAGAACAGGCACAGGGACGACAGGAATACGCAAAGTTCGTCAACTCGTTCAAAACAATACTGCGCAGTTATGCCCTGGCCGCCAATGAACAGGAGCTGACAGGTGTGATGAATATGGTCATGACCGTCGACACGCAGAACCATGTAGTGGACTGCTCAACCCAACGCGGAACGCTGTTACCCAACGAGGGCCAGAACCAACTGCGTCAGGCCAAGCTGGCCAAACTGGTCACCGAACTGTGCTGGACCACACTGTTTCCCGAGGTCTCACAAAAGGCCTTCGCTGATAACGAGGATTCCCAGGTGATTGTCGCCCCCATGGTGTTCACCCCTCTGATTGGGCTCTCGGAAGAACAGCAGCAACTGCAGAAAACCCGAATCGACCTCTATAGGCAGATCCGTTTCTTCCGCGAACAACTGTTTGCAGGGCATGACATCCAGAGCATTGGCGTCGCCAGCTTCCACTTCATTGCCGACGCACAGGGCAAAGTGAGTGAGTGCATGGTCAACCTGAATCAAAGCCCGTTCCGCTCACAGGGGTTCAAGGCAGATAGCGCGTTGCAGCAACGCCTCGCCACGCAGTGCAAACGGCTGGACCTGCGCCAGATGCCGGGATTTGCCAACCACCCTAAAGGCCTGCCCCTGGGTTATGTGCAGGTGGACTACAGCCCGTGGATGAATGGGCGCCGGGGCTGAAAGCCAAACAAGGCGGCCGGTTTACCAGCGCAAGTCGTGAGCGGCAATGCGCAACCTGAGCGCATCAACTGTCACCACATTTGTGGTCAGAATCCCGTCTGATACGGGTAGCCCTGGCTTCAGGTATGGATGGGCAGGGCCAACCCGAAAAGTACAAAAAACCCACCACAGACTTTATTGAATCTGCGCCCGGTTCGGGCTAACCAAGGCCTGACCCGGTGCGCAGCGCTGGCCACTAGATACTCAACGGCGAACTCCACGACCGCGTAAGTCAGCGCGATGACGATCGTCTGCGCGATGATGCTTCTGTGGGGATTCAGGAAAGGCGGGATAAACGCCATGAATAGCAGCAGTGCCTTAGGGTTTGAAATGGCTGATACCAGCCCTTGGCGGAACAGTGACCAACGTTGCAAGGTTGTTGTGCCGGTCGTATCAAGGCTGACCGGTGCAGCCCGCCACAGCCCGAAGCCCAACCAGATCAGATAGAGCCCGCCGACCACCTTCAAGGCTGTGAACCAGGTGGCCGACGCCTGGATCAGTGCGCCCAATCCCAACGCGCAAAGCGAAAGCACCACGGCAAAGCCGAGCACGCCACCGGTGATAGTGAACAGCGTTTTGCGACTCCCGTGAATAGCTCCATGGGTTAGCACCAATAACGCATTGGGCCCTGGTACTACCGCTATGCCGCAGCAGGTAAACAGATAGAGCAACCAGGTCTCAAATGGCATGATCAGATCCAGTATGTGTTGGTTCAGGCCAGTATCTTGCGGGTGAGCAGCCATCATAAAAAGCGCATAATTCACATCTTAGCCATTCGATTAACGAATAGAGGTAACAGCGATGCCTGCCAGTGATTTGCAGATCGATTGGCTCAAGTGCTTCGTGGCAGTGGTGGATGCAGGTTCGCTATCTGGCGCAGCCCACGAGGTAAACAGATCGCAGTCCGCCGTCAGCATGCAGATGAAGAAACTCGAGGCCGCGCTTGGACGGCGGTTGTTGAGTCGTGGCCCGAGGCACTTTCAACTGACCGCTGACGGCCAGACACTGCTGAGCTACGCCCGTCGCATGCTCGCACTGCACGCCGAGACCCAAGCGGCTTTTCATGGTGAAGAGTTGACCGGACGAATCCGCCTTGGCGTCGCGGAGGACTACGCGGCCAAGTATCTCACTCCGGTGCTGAAGCGCTTTTCGCCGCGTTACGCAGGCGTGGAAATAGAACTGACCTGTGAACAATCGACCACGCTTATCCCGCGTGTGCGAAGCGGCGATCTTGATCTGGCGCTGGTGTCCAGGGACTCGCCTCAAAGCGGAACATTTCTCTTCAAAGAACCCATGGTTTGGGTGGGCTCACCCCAGTTCGAACTGTGGAGGCGAGACCCGGTGCCTATCGCAGTCTACGAAAGTGAAAGCCTGGCCCGGCGTTATGCAGTGAACTCACTGACCCAGCAGGGACGCGAATTCAAGGTGGTGTACAACAGCTCCAGCCTTGCTGGCCAGGTGGCCGCAGTCGAGGGTGGGCTCGCTATTGCCGCAATCACTCAGTGCAGCGTACAGGCCTCGCTTCACGTCTTAAGTAGCGAGCACGGCTTGGGAAACATTGAACCAATGGAAGTTTCGATTTTACGTAGCCGAGCCTCTCGCGGGTCTAAGGCGGTCAATAGCCTTCATGCTTTCATCATCAGCGCCCTAAGACTTCAGGCGTAGTCATATGGTTTGGGGCGGTAACAGGAAGGGGATGAGGTGGGGAGCCTGAAATTGTATTTGCTGAGGAGGCCGTGCAAGCAGTACGTCACGCTCCTCAGAGAGCCCTACGCCTGCCTTTGTACAAGGCAAAAAAAAACCCGGAAATCCTCACTTGCGTGGGCCTTCCGGAT
>Ga0265296_1003970_pt1 | contig 13224 bp, 8 predicted proteins | sample MunlanPumphouse1_FD_189073 | JGI IMG/M metagenome (GOLD analysis project Ga0265296, IMG submission 189073) | Groundwater microbial communities from a municipal landfill in Southern Ontario, Canada - Pumphouse #1 | ecosystem: Environmental > Aquatic > Deep subsurface > Groundwater | place: Canada... | reverse complement strand
CCTGAAAGAAGCATTCTCTGTATCTCCGTTGCAAAAGGCTTTCCTTCTATGTATTTTTCTATCTGGAAATCGATCAAATGACCTATTGGATATGCTGATAAATAGAGCGGTGCATCAATCATGTGAGAATAAACTGCAAGTATGGGTTCATCTTTAGTGCCGAAAACATCTGCATAATATTTATTCCACACATCTTTTGCAATGGTGATGGTAGCTGCTTTCAACTCATCGGCAGTTGCATCCGGATGCGCGTACATCCATTTCCAGACACCCATATCGACAAGTGATACGCCCATTATTTCATAAACTGACCAGAAATTGTCGAGGGCAAATAAATATTTTTTATTGATATCGTCATTCTTATATCCCAGTAATTCCAAATCTTTTTGCTGGAAAAGAAATGCAATAGCTTCGGTAAAAGAAGTATTTGGAACACTACGAAGCGAATAATAATCAATGTCGTTTAAAGTAATAGTCTGTTCTACGGTGTGTCCGAATTCATGAACAGCAATATTATATCCTTTATAATCCATACCATCTTTTCCAACTCTTGTTCTAAGGTGCGCTTTTTCCGTTTTCATATCTGCACCCCAGGCGTGGCCTGCTCCGCGTGAAGCATCCACCTGAATTTTTGATGTGATATAATCGGCTTTTTCTTTAGTGAATCCTAATTTTACAAGGATATTTGGTAAATCTTTTTCAAGTGCATCCTTCGTCGGATATTTGGCTTTAACAGCTTTGGTCAGATCATCTTCCGAAATAGCGCTACGACTTTTAAAACCATCATACCAGATATCGAAAGGTTGAAGTTTTCTATTAAGTCTTGTGCTGATTAAAGTAGCAACCTTTTTAACTGTGGCGGATGATATGAAATCGATAAAAAGTTTTTCTACTTCTTCCTGTGTCAGTTGCATTTCGCCGTCAAACTTCCTTTGAATGTACGTAGGGAATTGTGGGCTGTATTTATCGATGGCAGATGCTGTTTTAAAATTTGTGAGAAAATATTGGTACCTTGTATTTTTTTCGGGAGTACCGCTTACTTCTTTCGAATCTTTGTATAGCTTGTTGGTAGACGGATTCCAGAGGTAATCATTTTTATTGATCACTTCAGTTGGGATTTCCTGTGAAACAATTTTTTTCATTACTTCATAGATCATCTTTTGTTTTTCCAATCCGTCTTTGTCAGCATAGTGCGACTTTAATTCATCACGTAATCCCCAGTGGGTAATAAGTTTCAGATCGGCAGGAAAGAATGTTTTCATTTTATCGTTCACAAGTTTACCCATGTAAATGTTGTATAGGGCAATGTATGTATCAGAAGCGGTCAATGCGTCAGAAAAATTTTGGATAAGTTCGGCCGGCGCCCTCGATGTGAAAAGATCACCCATTTTGGCATAAGCCCATTCAAGTCGCGACCATGACGGACCAAGCTCTTCTTTTTCTTTCAAAGTGTAGAAAGGGAAATTCAGGATAACAATAAATGCAATTTTGTTGTTGAAAAAATCTTCGGTAAAATGTGAAGAAGGATCGTATCCTCCGAATATCTCATCTACAGGCAGAATGTTTCCTTTGTCAAGGTGAAGAGAAATCTTCAGATCAAGACTTACTTTGTTGAAATGACCTATAAGCACTTCGAAATCTGTGGAAAGCCTGTCAAATAATGTTTTTTGTTCATCTCCGGGTTTTACAAAATTAGAAATACAGAATTTTTTAAATTTTTTTGCATCACCATCTTTTTCTGTCCATAAAGAAGCTACTTGTTTTACTCCTTTTTCAATTTTTATTTTATTGGCTTCACCGTATTTGCCGGTCAAAGCCTTAATAACCGTATCCACGGATAGTGTAATGTTTTTCATTTCTTTTGAATTATTTTTATTGTCATTGTTTCTGCATGTAATAGTTAGCATCAGAAAAGCAGAAAGAGCAAAATAAAAAAATAGTTTTTTCATAGTTTAAATATTTTATAGTTTTTATTTATTTGATTATTTTCGGCGGGTAAAGTTAATGCTTTTTTAGGTATGAAATACGTACTGACGGTCAGCAGGTTTGGTTTATGTAGTTGGATTGCATGAATGCCAATGAAGACATACATATTGATAAAATATTTTTTGAAATAGCTTATGATACCAATGTTCGTTCTAAGAGATATAATCGAATTAGAACGATTACATTGGTAAATGCCGATAGACTTTCAACATCATTTTAAAAAAAGTGTTTTTTGAAATGATATTTTTGAAAGCTAATCGGTATGAGATATGAATTAAATATTTCAGGATTTATTAAACAGATATATTACATTTACAGCCTCATTTTAAATCATAAATTTTGATCTATGCAAGTTACTGTGACCAGAAAGGATAGCAAATTTTTCCCTGATCCTAGCAGGGTAATCGCCCGCTTTCTTTATACTTCCGATGAAAGAAGCGAAAATATTATCCGTAAAGTATTAGCTATGTCGGAGGACGAGGCAAATACAGCATTAACCCATGTGCTGAGAGATTATTCCAAACGGCACAGAAATATTTCAAAGATATTTGAGATGCATTATAATAAATTGTCTCACTTGTTTAAAGAGCTGAAAATAAATTCATGCAAACCTGATCAATCGCGAAAAGCGCTTATCGGTTCGTATTTCACAATGGAATATTCCATTGAATCAGCAGCTTTTTTTAATCCATCTATTATAGAACATCCTGATCAAACGGAATTAGGACCAGGGGAGAAAAGGGTGATTTTAAGTTTCAGGGCAACGGGAGAAGGACATATTTCCTCACTTGTTTTTCGTGAAGGTGTTATTGATAAGGATAATAACATAAGTATTGAACCTGTTGGCAAAATGTTAGCAGAAGCAGACCTAATAAAAAGGAATATTTACAATAAAAAATCATTTATGAGAAAGCTGGATGAAATGCAGCACTCCCGTAGCATTATTCCTCCAACCCTTCTTATTAATGTAATATTCCCTGTTTTAGACAAACTTAATGATAGCTTTACTTATGGCGAATTAAAAAAATGTGTAGAAGAAGCAAAGGAAACAATTTCCCTTTCAATAACTGAAGAATTGTACTTTAATCAAATGATGTGGCTGGCGAAATCTCACTACGAACTTGAATTTTCACTTGATTCGGCAATTTCTGAGAGAGTTATTTTTCCAATTTCCGATACCGAAAAAAAAGGCATTGAAGATGCACGCTTTGTCAAATTCACTGAGGATAACGATGAGATAACTTACTATGCCACCTATACTGCTTATGATGACATAACTATATTGCCGAAGTTACTCGAAACCAAAAACTTTTACCATTTTAAAGTCAGGCCCATTCACGGTGAAATTGCAAAAGATAAAGGAATGGCATTGTTTCCCAGAAAGATCAATGGAAAATATGCCATGCTGTGCAGAATAGATGGAGTAAGCAATTATATAGCGTATTCAGATAATATCAATGTCTGGCACGAAGCTAAACTTCTTCAGGAACCCATATATCCATGGGAATTCGTTCAGGTTGGGAATTGCGGATCTCCCGTTGAAACTGAAGATGGTTGGTTAGTGATTACACACGGGGTAGGACCTATGCGGGAATATGTCTTGGGGGCATCTTTATTCGAACTTGACAATCCTGAAAAAGAAATCGGCAGGTTAAATACCCCTTTAATGGTACCAAATGAAAAAGAAAGAGAAGGATATGTACCTAATGTAATTTATTCATGTGGTTCTATTATTCAAAATAGTGATTTGATTATTACGTATGGCATATCAGACTACGCTTCTACTTATGCTTCTGTTAATTTAAAGGAACTCCTTAATGAACTGAAGAACTCAAAATAATAGCAGTAACAATAGCAATTTATTTGCCATGAGAATTTTAATAAAAAAAGACGTAAATGAAGCAGGTCAGTGGGTTGCTGATTATGTAATAAAAAAAATTAAAGATTATAAACCGACACCTGCAAAACCTTTTGTATTGGGATTGCCAACAGGCTCTTCACCAATTTCAACATACAGGGAACTTATAAGAAGACATAAAGCAGGTGATATCTCTTTTAAGAATGTAGTTACTTTCAACATGGATGAATATGTTGGTATTCCCGAAAGTCATTCACAAAGCTATCATTTCTTCATGTATGATAATCTCTTTAATCATATTGATATTCCCAGACAAAACATAAATATTTTAAATGGTAATGCGCCTGACCTTGAAAAGGAATGCATTGAATATGAAAAAAAGATTTCTAAAGTCGGAGGTATTGAGCTTTTCCTTGGCGGAATAGGTACTGATGGACATATTGCATTTAATGAGCCGGGTTCTTCATTAACTTCAAGAACAAGAATTAAATCACTTTGCTATGATACAATTCTTGCGAATTCAAGATTTTTCGATAACAATATGTCCAAAGTTCCCACCAAAGGTCTTACAGTTGGTGTAGGTACAGTTATGGATGCAAAAGAAGTATTAATTATAATTACAGGATTTGACAAAGCACGGGCATTGAGAGAAGTTGTTGAAGGCGGTATCAGTCATATATGGACAGTTTCCATGCTTCAGATGCATCAGAAAGGTATTATCGTTTGCGACGAACCGGCAACTATGGAATTGCAAGTTGAAACAGTGAAATATTTCAAGGATATCGAAAGTATTGCAACCGATAAAATGTTTTAAAATAATTTGAATAATGCCCACCTGACTGAATAACGCCAGTCATTCGGGCAGGGATTTAAGAATGCTATTTTCCATTTAAAATCTTCTTATAAACCTCAAGATATCCTTCAATCATTTTTTGCCGGCTGAATTTTGAAGCAGCATATTCCCTGCAATATTTTCTGTCAATAGATTTAATATTATTTACTGCTTCCACTGCTTCGTCAATAGTATTCACCAAAAAACCGGTCTTTCCATCAATGATTAATTCCGGCATAGAGCCTTTGTTAAATGCTATAACGGGTGTTCCACAAAGCATAGATTCTGCAACGCTTAATCCGAAAGGTTCCTCAAAACTAACCGGATGTAAAAGCGCATAAGCTTCACCCAAGAGCTTATCCCTTTCCTTTGGTCCTGAATTACCAACATAAACAATGTCATCATCATTAATGAATGGCTTAATCTTACTTTCAAAATACTCCTGATGTTGAATTAATCCGGAAATGATTAGTTTTCTTCCCGATTGCTTTGCTATCTGAATGGATTCATAAGTGCCCTTTTCCGGATGAATCCTGCTGAAAAACAGTAAATAATCTTTTGACTCAGGCCTGAATGTAAATTCATTTGTGTTTATACCATTATACACTGTTGCAATGTAATCAAGTTCAGGGCTACGGTCGGAATTGCTAATGGACACGTAAAAATTACTACTGTTATATTTTTTATAGACAGGCAATATCTTTGGTGATGAAAAGCCATGAATGGTCGTAACCATGGGTGTTTTAATCAGTCCGGAATATGTAAGCGGAAGAAAATCATAATTATTATGAATCAAATCGAATTTGTCTGCCTGCTCCATTATAAGGCTAATATGAAGGCATTCCCATACTTTAGGATCAAGTCCGGCATCTTCCGAATAAGGCCGTTCGCATATATATTCCAGTTTCCCTTTTGTTATTGAATCACCTGTTGCAAATAAGGTTACATCAATTCCCTTTTCAATCAGTCCTTCGGTAATATTTGAAGCAACCTGTTCCCAAGGGCCGTACTTTCGGGGAGGGGTTCGCCATGCAATAGGGGATAATATTGCTATTTTCATGTTTAAGTTTATAAAATTTTAATGGAGGTGTGTATGTTGGCAATATGCTTGCATAATGCTTTAACTAAAGCATTTGCGTTTTTGTTAAAGACACAAATTCATTTAATATTTCTTTTCTTGTTTTTAAAAATAAATTAGCAAGGTCAAAACAGTTAATAAATATCATACCTACCTTTTCCTCTTTTGCATTAAGGGATAAGTTTTTCCTTAATTGTTCGTGAATAGATGGTGCGGAAAATATTCCTATTGTTTTTTTCTTTGGATTTTCATTTTTAAATTTCGCAATATGGTCAGGAACAGAAGATGCTTCGGAACTATTCCACTGTGCTCTGTTGCCTCTGAATGTTGTTAATTCTAAAACAAATTGATAATTGTCGATTTCAAAAACTATATCAGGGTTGCCATTTTTACCGCCAGGTGCAGGTTTCGCAATACCATATTCTGTATTATCTTCCTTCCCAAACCAAAATATTTCGTCAATTTTTTTACTTTCTTTTGCCAAGGATAACAATTCATTAAAGAGTGCTTCTAACCTACCTCCTTTGAAAATATTTTGAAAATAATTTTTACCAATTACTTTTTGAAGAGTTTTTAACTTGAAAGAATAATCTTTATCAAATCCATCATTTTTATTTGAGAAAAAATCTAAAATTTTATAACAAATACTATTGAGTGAATTGGGTTTTGTTTTATTATCAGTTTTAAGATTTATTAATTTAATTCTGTTTTTTTCTGAAAAATTAATAATTGAAGTGAACGCTATTTGCGAAGAAATTAAATCAAATAATGTTATTTTATAGCTTTCATTTCTGAATACTGGGAATGAAAACGTTTTGCCCGAAATTAATCCACTTGAAAGTAATTGTTCTTTCTGTTCAATAGTAATAAGAAAATTTTCTTTTGTATTTAATTTAACTGTTGCATTAAATGGTGGGAAAAGCCTTCTTGGGTTAGAAAAATATTCTTTCCATAAAAACCAATTACTTTCAAAATTATAAATCTCTGCATCTTCAAATTGCTTTAATATTTTTTTTGTGATTATTTTATCGATTAGTTTTATTGCCGATAACTTATTCGATTTTTCCTTATTTACAATTACTGTCGTTCGTGAGCATAGTCCCGTTGAAAAACACAAATACATATAATATCCTGCTGAAGGAGCTTTAACTAGTGTCAAGTTGCCTTCAGGTGTTTTTCTATATGCATTTATTTCACTTGTCCTCTTTGCTGCACTTAAACTCCTAAAGTTTTTTATTCTTTCCAAAATCACTGGGAATTCATCTTCAGATTTTGTGTGAAAAACAATATATGCAAGTTCTTCAATATCTAAATACTCTAATTTTAATAGTAACTTTAGTGTTATTCTAAATGGAAAAACTAAAATATTATCGCAGTCATTCTTGATAATAGGATTAGTTATTATTAATTTGGACATCTGCTTTTGAATTACTTCAGATGTTTCAATTAATTTTTTTGCTTTTTCATATGCGCTCAGAGTTTTCAGTTTAGGAATTTTATCTAAAGGGTGATTTTTAATCAATTCGTAACCCACATCAGTTACTATAATTTTTGATGGTGTAGATGATTCATCTATGAAAACAAATCCTAAATATTTTGGAAGATTCGCCAAAAGTGTTCTTACGGATTGATGCGATAATTTCCCCGTGGAGGTTAGACCAGCTTTAACCATTTCGCTTGCCATACTTTCCTGTTTCCCACTCGACCAAGTTTTATTTAAAAATTTATCTAATGCGAGCATATTTACCATAAATACTGTTTGATGCACATTTCCTCTTTTAGGAATATGCCATAATTCTTTTGTTCTGTCGATTTTGGCCATTGTACGTTAATTTTTTTTTAAATCTATTATCCAATCAAATTTGATAAAACCGCCTCTATCTGCTCTTGGAATTCTTAAATATCGGTTTTTTATTATATATGAAAATACATTTTCCAATTGAAACCCATTTTGCTCCGCAATTTCTATTAAAATATTATGAGTTGGTACTTTAATATCACGGATTACACTGTCACCTACAACAATTATGTAGTGGGAATTGTTTTTTAATAAATTCAACACAGTGCTTATGTTCTCCTTCATATCTTTAAAGTAATTGTGAACAACGAAAGCTCTTTTTTTATCAATTAAATATATTTTCTTTAATATAGAGTCTAATGAATTTAAGCCAGTGGCTATTATTTTTTCGTTATATATTGCTGCCGATATGCTTTCTGTCCCTATTTGATTTTTTTTAATTTCTAAAATATTCGAATCTCCAAAATAATTTAACCAAGCGTTCTCTAAACGTAGAGATCGCACATAATCAAAAGCATTAATGTAAGGTGGTGAAGTTATAGCCAAATCAATTTTATTTTTTAATTCTATATTTTTTATGCTTCTTGCATCCTCAGAAATTATCTTTGCGTTTCCTAATTTGTAATCCTTATATTTATCAAAAGAATCTAAATAATTGTTTACTGATTTAATAAATATATCTTTTACCAAATATTTCTTTTTTAGAAATCTCGATGAAACATAAGGCTTGGGAGAATTTTCATCAGCATTTGAGACTTTTTTTATTATTGAAGCGAAACAAACAAGTAGAAATTTATTTATATTTTTATTAGTTTCTTTATCTATGTTATTTTTTAAGATGCAAAGTTCATTAATAGTTTCTTTGCTGAACCAATGTTCAATATTATGAATGTCCGGTAATGTGAATTTTGTCTTGTTGTTTTTTATAAATAAAGCATCTAGCTTTTCTCTTATAAGGAAAATTTCTTTAGTAGATAATATTTTTGTTTTAGTTAAGCAAAGTAATTGACTTAATTTATCGAAGTCAACGCCCAAACCATTTCTATTCATTAAAACTGCCTCAACAAGAGTTGTCCCTGAACCAGCAAAGCAATCTAAAACTAAATCATTTTCTTTTGTGTATTTTTCGATTGCCCATCTTGGAACTTGTGGGATAAATTTACAAGGGTATTTAAAAAAAGAATGAGTAAAATAACCAACATCCTTTGATGTAATTTCCATTACGGTATGCTTTTTAACATCCTTTGGGATAGAGATTACTTGCAATAATTTATTTTTCATTTTTTTAAAATTATTAAGCTTTCTCTTACAAATTCTATTAGATTACCTATTTTGTCGTATTGTTGGGAACTAGTTTCATTTCTTCTTGCAACAATTATTTCTTTTACACTAAACCCTATATTTTTCCCTATTTCAGATAATATTATATCTGTTGGTATAGAAAGTCCTCCATATGAAGAATTTCCAACTACAATAACACAGTAACCTCCTTTTTTTGTTTTTATAAATAACTCATTTAATAACTGCTCCATTTCGCTAAAATAAGCGTTTAACATTTTAGGTATTTTATTATCCCATAGTTTTATGTTGCTGAGATAATCTAAAATTGGAATAAGTATTTTGGACGAAGTCACTATTTTATTTCTCTTTTTTAAATCAGCGTTTAAATTGGATGTCAATGCAGCTTTTCTTAAACATCTTAACTCATCATAAGATTTCACAAATTCACCAAGCCACAATTCAATTTTATATACTTCGTAATAATCAAAACAATTAGCATATGGTGGGGAAAAAATAGAAATATCAATTTCATTTATATTGTAGTTATTTATATTTAGACAATTATCATTTATTATAACAGGCTCTTTTGGTGAATTATTAGATTTAATGTCAGATATTATTTCATTTAGTTTTATATTAAATGCATCAAATGCATTAATTGATTTATATATTCTTTTTTTCTTTAACCCATTACCTGCTTTCTTATAATATGAAACTTGTTGAAGAATGCAAAGAAGAGCAGTAAATAAAATATTTTTTACTTTTTGATTTTTTTCAGTTTCAATTTTCTCCTTTAACAATTCAATTTTTTCGAGATTTTCTAATTCAAATAAATTTCCAATTATTGATAATTTATATTTTTGAAATAAATTTTCTATTGTTTTGTGCTTTGGTACTTTGAATAATGATGCCTTTTTTATTTCAGCATCAGAATAATTTTGTGTTTTTGTTAATGCCATATGGCAACTAAATGGGTTGATTTCAATTCCTGTAGCTTGTATTCCCAATTCTTTTGCTGCGACCAAGGATGTTCCTGAGCCTGCAAAAGGATCAAATAAATGAGTGCTGCCATTTAGATTAAGATCATTCAATACCTTTTTAATTAACAATGGGGAATATCCTTCTTGATAATAAAACCATCTGTGTATAGGTAAATTTTTAGTTTTAGAAAAATTAACTAAATATTGATAAGTTAAATCATATCTTGTATTAAACTGTTTATCTAGTTTTTTATATTCGTTATAAAAAAAATCTTTTTTTAAATCTTGATTTGGTTTTAAGTTTGGATAAAATAATACAAGTTGTTCTTTAACCTCAGTTAGTTCTTCTTCTATAAAATAGACTGTATTCATTTGGATTTGCTTTTTAAATAGTTAAATTTTTGTTCTGCTACTTTTAGTATTTCAATTCCGTCTTCTTCGTTAAGTAGTTGGTAGAAAATTTTGTCACTAAGATAGCGAACCTTTAAATCCGCTTTGTCTATATCAAATATTCTTGAAAGTCCTTCGATAATTTGTTCGCTTGCGTTTCGCTCGTTTTTTTCAATCTTACTTAGAGTTGAAGTGTCAATATCAAGTTCGGCAGCAATCTTTCGCAAAGGAAGCTTATTATCTATTCTCAACTTTCGTATGTATTCACCGAATGAAGTATTGTTTTTCTTGGACATCTTTTGCTTTGACAATTATTGTCCAAAAATAGTAATTGTATATTAACTCACAACATTATTTCAAAAAAACTTTTCAACATTCAAATTGCGAGTGGAAAAAGTGCGGTGGTCGCTATTACTATTACTATTACATTGCTTTCCTTGAGTTATTCAAACAATGATCAACAAGGGATTCTATATTTGCTGTACCCACACACATCACTTTGTCGGCGCCACCCCAATATATTTTAACAGTGCCATCATCTTCAGGAACAGCTCCGCAGGAAAACACTACATTATGCACATAACCTGTAATTTCATAAACTTCTTCCGGTTGTAAAATCCATTCATCACCAACAGCAATTATCTGGGAAGGATCTTCAAGATTATGTAATGCAACACCCAATCTGTAAACGCTTCCGTCCATAGTAGGGAATACGCCGTGATAAATGCTTAACCAGCCGCGTGCAGTTTTAATAGGAGGCGCTCCGGGACCTATCTTCATTTCATCCCAATGATACTGAACAGGCTTCATAATTAGTTTGGATTCGCCCCAATATTTCAAATCCGGAGAATAGGAAATCCATATTGACCAGGGTGATATTTCAGAATGAGGACGGTCGAGCCGAGCGTATAAACCGTTAAACTTTTCAGGAAAGATTACCACATTGCGGTAATCGGCTTCAGTGATAAGAGAAAACCGTTCGATGGATTTAAAATCCTTGGTTTTTGCAAGCCCCACGCGTACACCATGCCGGGAATAGGCGCTGTAAGTTATAAGATATTCACCATCAAGAAAAATAATACGGGGGTCTTCCACACCGTACTCCTCATATTCTTTGAATATACCTTCAGTAGCAGGAACCATGAAAGGTTCTTTATCTACTTTAAAATTAAACCCGTCAGCACTTTCTGCTTTGCCTAATATACTTCTTCCGTTAAGTTTATGAGAACGGAAAATCATTATATACCTGTTGTTGAATTTTACAACACCGGCATTATGTACGGTAGCAACCGGATAAGGCACATCATCCTTTGTAAGGATTGGGTTATTGGAATATCTTTTTATTAACATAATTTATTACTATTTAGGTATAAAGGTATAGGTTATAAAGGTATAGGGATGGTAAAAGTTATAGGTCTTTTCCCTTATACCTTATACCTCTATTTCCATATACCTAAATAATTAACATAATTTATAGTTTAAATTACATTACAACTGCAGTTGCCACTGTCTTAAATCTATTTTTTCAAATTCTTCAAATGCCTGCAGAACTATTAAATGAGAAATTAAATAAGCCAGTGAACTTTCGGCGCCCTGATTACGGTTTACACCATAGCTCTCAAAGCCATCGCAGCAGCCTTTGGTTTCAAAATCGAACAAGTTCATTCTAAGATCATTTTCCCCCATGAACCACATGAAGCAGGCAAATAATTTAGTAAGATATTCTTTATCTTTTGTTAAATGAAAAGCCTGATGATACATTAAAACCATAGCAAGGGCATCCACAGGTTGTTGTGCAAACATGGAACGTTCACCTTCTTTTTTGTACCATTTTTCATTACCAATGATTGATAAATAACCATCCTTAAGTGTAATTCCTGTCAGGAAGTTCATTGTTTCCAACGCAATCGCAGTTATTTTATCATCGTTAAGTATTTCTGCCGAATGTAAAAGCGCGAGTGGTAAAATACCATTATCATAAGCCAGCAATGGTTCAAACCATTTCCAGTTGGGAGAGCTGTTTTCTTCATAATGTCTGATTAACTTACCGGCAAGAGTTCTTAATCTTTCGGTCATTGAGTCATCAAACGGATTACTCCTGAGGTAATAACTGATCCCTACCATTGAATTGGCAATACCTCTGATGGATTGAAGTTTTTCAAAGTTTGGAGATGCATCAAAGAAAACTAATTTTCCGGTTTGGTAATAAGCATCGTTTGGTGCATTGCCAAGCAGGTATCCGAGCGCCCAGATGGTTCTTCCGAAAGAATCTTCCGAACCCATCTCATCGAGAAAGTTCCGACTGAAGCTGAGGAAATTCCTGAATGTGCCGTCTTTGTTTTGCATATAATGAATATAGCTCAGATAAATGGGAGCTAAGTCAAGGGCAAGAGGTTCTTTTTTTTGCCGGTATGCCATGAGCACCATAAGTAAAGCCCTTGCATTATCATCTAAGCAGTATCCTTCTTTCAGGTTGGGGATGCCAAATTTTGCATGTTGGATGATTCCTGTATCGTCGGTTAACCGTTTAATGTGAACAAGCGAAAATGGAGGCAGAATAAGCGGATCAATGGAGGTTTCTTTCTCCACCACAACTTCCGGCTTGCCGGCAAGAATTTTTTTAGCAAGTGCAACATATTTACCACCCGACTTGGGCCATGTAATGGTTCTGCCATAATCATACGATTTTTTTCGAAGATTTTTCAACACTTCAGGATGATCCAGCAACTCCATGAAAATCCTTGAAAGCTCATCTGAATCATTAAAGTTAAAGAGCCTTCCTCTTCCATCAGCCAATAATTCTGAGGCATGCCAGTATGGCGTCGAAATAACAGCCGAGCCTACTCCTATTGCATACGAAAGCGTTCCACTCGTAATCTGGGCTTCATTCAGATAAGGTGTAATATAAATATCAGATGCAGATAAATATTTGAATAATTCTTTTTGACTAACAAACTCATTCAGAAAAAAAACATGGTTGCCCAATTTAAGACTTTTAACCAAATGTTGAAGATAATTACG
>Ga0265296_1003969_pt1 | contig 13226 bp, 10 predicted proteins | sample MunlanPumphouse1_FD_189073 | JGI IMG/M metagenome (GOLD analysis project Ga0265296, IMG submission 189073) | Groundwater microbial communities from a municipal landfill in Southern Ontario, Canada - Pumphouse #1 | ecosystem: Environmental > Aquatic > Deep subsurface > Groundwater | place... | reverse complement strand
CGCAAATGCTGACCTACCTACTTCCTCGGGGTTTTGTTTAGCGTTAAACTTTTCTTGAAAAAGCGCGCCGCTTGTATTGATAACAGTAAGGAAATTTTTCTCTTCAGAAAGAATAATCTGGCTAATATTTTCCTGTTTTGCCATTAACTCTGGATACGGTTCCTTCATAACATCGGCCACGACCGGCACCAATTTATATAAAAACGGGTTTTTAATCCCTAAGGCCATTAAATGCAAAATACTTTTACGGGTGATTTTTCTTATTACATAACCACGACCGTCATTAGAAGGCGAGACACCATCATAAATGGCAAAAACAATAGCCCGGATATGGTCGGCAACGGCGTACACCAATTTTAGTTGCGGAGAACGGATAGCGCCTGATTCAATTTCTTTTACCAACGGCTTGAACAAATCCGTTTCAAAATTGCTCCTTACGCCCTGCATCACCGCTGCCAAGCGTTCAAGCCCTAAGCCGGTATCAATATTCTTATGCGGCAAGGGCTCTAAATTGCCGCCTTCCTTACGATTGAACTGCGTAAATACTAAATTCCAGACCTCGGAGAACCGTCCGCAGTCGCAGGTAGGATCGCATAGAGGTTCTTTACAGCCGACATCCTTGCCAAAATCATAAAATATCTCTGAACACGGGCCGCAGGGACCATTAGGGCCTTTGTCTTTCGCCTCCGCAGGCCAAAAATTATCTTTGTCGCCAAGACGAAGTATTCTCCCTTTGGAGACCTTAATTAAATCCTGCCAGGTCTTATATGCCTCATCATCATCTTTATAAACTGAAACCCAAAGCCTGTCTTTATCTATCTTAAGTACCTCAGTCAGAAACTCCCAAGCCCACGCGATGGCCTCTTTTTTAAAGTAATCACCGAAGGAAAAGTTACCCAGCATTTCAAAAAAAGTGTGGTGTACAGATGTAATACCCACCTTTTCCAGGTCATCAGTGCGCAGGCAACGTTGACTAGTAGCTGCCCGCGCAAAACCGCAATTATACCCCATAAGCTCCTTTTTAAACTGGTTCATCCCTGCGGGAGTGAATAAAACCGTAGGATCGTCTTTAGGCGCCAGGGAATCGCTCTCCACGATCTTATGCTTCTTGGATTTAAAAAACGCCAGGAATTTTTCCCTTAAAATATCTGCGGTCATAGATGGTTTAAGATATCAATTATCGCATCGGGAGAAAACCCTCGGCGCGCTAAGTACCCGTATATGCGCGTTTTGGCTTTGCGGGGGTCAATATTCTTTAATCGCGCCCATTTATCCCGCGCTAACTTCTCCACTATCTTCTGTTCAAAATAATTCTGGGAAGTCTGCTGTAACTGTTGCTCAATTAACTCCTTATCTATTCCTTTCGCCTTTAGTTCCTGCTTTATCCTGCGCAGGCCAAAAGGCCTTTTCAGGCGGTTTTCAACCCAACCAGAGGCAAAATTGCGGTCGTCCAGGAATTCTTTTTCTTTAAGAAATGAGATTGTATCCTTGATTATATCGCTTGAGAAACCTTTCTTTTTGAGGCGTCCGCGCATTTCTTCAACGCTGCGCGGCCGGAATTTAAGCAAAAGAAAGGCGTAATTCCTGGCTTTTTGCGCAAAATTAATCGGCAATTCTATTTTTCTTTGATGACAAAATATCCCCGGCCGGTGTGGACTAGGGCATCACCTGATAAACCCTTAGTGGCACTCTCATAATCTGCGAGGGATTTTATCGGCTGCCTGTTTATGCCTTGTATCACATCGCCTGAATTAAGACCCGATTCATCCGCGGGGCTAAGTGGTGCAATGTCAGTGATAATCACACCCTGCTTCTCTTCACCCACGCGCAATCCGCGCCAGCCAACGGCTACGGCTGGTTCAACAAGGCCTTCTTCAATATTCTGCGGCCTTTCTCCGATGGTGACATCCAGGACTAACTCCTTCTTACCGCGAATAACCTTAAGCTTAGACTTTTTTCCAGCCTCACTCTTACCTACAATATTCAGCAGTTCACGCACATTATTCACTTGTCTCTCATCTATCTCTTTGATAATATCGCTCTCTTTGATACCGCCTTTTTGCGCTGGACTATCCTCTAGGACCTTAGCCACTAATACGCCTTTTTTATCCGGGAGGTTGAAAAATTTAACCAGGTCATCAGTCAAATCCTGAATAGTAACACCGAGCCAGCCGTAAGCGATTTTTTTACCTTCAATAAGCCTGCCTATTATTCTTTTTGCGTTACTGGCAGGAATGGCAAAACCAACGCCCTGGTATCCGCCGCTAGTGGAGAATATAGCCACGTTAATCCCCACGATTTCTCCCTTAAGGTTTACCAACGGCCCTCCGGAATTTCCGGGATTTATGGCTGCATCAGTCTGGATAAGGTCGTTGTAATCCTTGTCGCTGGAAATACCGCGGCCAAGGGTCCGGTGCAAAGCACTAATTACCCCCGCGGTAACGGTAGGCTCTGGATTAGTAAGCGCGAAACCAAAGGGGTTACCTATGGCCACTACCCACTGCCCAATTTTTAAGTTATCTGAATCGCCCAGAACCGCCAGAGGCAAGCTGCCGGCATTTATTTTAATTACTGCCAGGTCAGCGCGAGGATCCCTGCCTTTAAGCTCTGCCTTAAAGACTCTGCCGTCAGAAAGCGTAACATTTATTTTATCCGCGTCGCCAATTACATGCTCATTAGTCAATACGTAGCCATCCGCATTGATGATGACTCCTGAACCTAATCCCATTTGCTTGAATTCCCTGTCCGGTATTTCGCTGAAGAAATCATCGAAAAATTTACGGAAAGCGTCATCCTCGCCAAAGGGGGTCCCGCCAAATGGCTGGCTAAAGTAATACCTCCTGCCGCTGATTTTGGTAGTATGCTCTGTGCTGATAGAAACCACTGCCTTGCCAACAGTTGCGGCTACATTCTCTACCGCATCTGTAAAATTAGAGGAAAAGGCTTGCGGCTGCACTTCTAAATTCTTGCTCTGGCTTTCTACAATAGGCGTAATATTAAGTTTTGCCGCCACCACCAGGCCAACGATTACCCCTGAAATTAACGTTGAGCCCAAAATTATTGCTTGCCTTTTCATTGCTAAAGACCTCCCAGGCATTTTCTATCCAATACTAATCTTTTTCCTGGCCTCTTTTTCAATAGCATCCTGCAGTTTCGGGTTCTCCCTCAGGGCTTTTATTGCCGCATCGCGGCCCTGTCCGATTTTCTCATTTTGAAAGGATAGCCAAGTCCCGGATTTTTCTATTACACCTAAATTTACAGCCGCATCTATCACTGCATTGCTCTTAGCAATACCTTCATTATGCAGGATTTCAAATTCACCCTCTTTAAACGGAGGCGCCACTTTGTTTTTCACGACCCTGGCGCGTACCCTGTTACCTATAACCGTGTCAGCAGATTTCAAGGTGGCGATTTTTCTTAAGTCCAAGCGTACCGAGCAATAGAATTTAAGCGCCCTTCCTCCGGGAGTAGTCTCAGGACTTCCAAACATCACCCCGATTTTTTCTCTTATCTGGTTAATAAAAATCAGGCAGGTGTGCGATTTACTCACTGCCGCAGTCAGTTTACGCAATGCCTGCGACATCAGCCTTGCCTGCAGGCCCATGTGCGCATCCCCCATCTCGCCCTCAATCTCTGCGCGCGGAGTAAGCGCAGCCACAGAATCAATCACAATAAGGTCTACGGCATTGGAGCGCACCAGGGTTTCGGTAATTTCTAAGGCCTGCTCTCCGGTGTCCGGCTGGGAGATTAACAGGTCATCCAGGTTGACGCCGATAATCTTAGCGTACGTAGAATCAAAGGCATGCTCAGCGTCAATAAACGCGGCTACACCGCCTTTTTTTTGAATTTCTTTAATTACGCTCAAGGTAAGTGTCGTCTTTCCTGAAGCCTCCGGGCCGAATACTTCAATAATGCGGCCTCGCGGAATTCCCCCTACTCCTAAAGCCCAGTCCAAGGTAAGCGCGCCCGTAGGTATGGCGTCCACATCCACTTTGGTCTGCCCGCCTAACTTCATAATTGAGCCTTTGCCAAACTGCTTTTCTATCTGGGATAGCGCCAGCTCCAGGGCTTTCTGGCGCTCAGAAACTTCTCTTGTTGTATCCTTTACAGCTGCTTTTTTATCAGTTGACATAGTATCCTCCATTTCAGTTATTTTATTGAGAGTGTCATTATAACCCGCTCCCTTTTACCTGTCAATCATATTATCTACTCAAGATAACACCAGCGCTTTTGTCCCATAAGCGCGGGGTGTTTCGTCTACTCAAGATAACACCAGCGCTTTTGTCCCATAAGCGCGGGGTGTTTATCACCTCCCCCCCCGAATTTGACCCCGCATCCCCAGATTTACTCCCGATTGCGGGGTAAGTTCGCACTTATAAGTTATGTCGCCTGTTTCTTTAATACTTGGCTCCATAACTTATGTGCTTACTTAATAGACGCAGCAACCGGCAAAATCTAACATAATTATTTACCGTTACCGTTTCCACCTCGTAGGTGGTAGATTAGGAGGGTTGACAGCTGAGTTAAAATATGTTAAAGTTAAACCTATGGAAGAATTGCAAAAATTAAAACATGAACTTGAGCGCACAAAGATGGAATTAGGCATACTCTATGAAATCTCCAATGCAATGCGTACCACCCTAAGATTAGATGAGATACTTTACATTATCCTCACCGGGGTAACTGCGCATATCGGCTTAGGTTTTAACCGCGCAATTCTCTTTTTGCTGAATGAAAAGGACGGCCTTATTGAAGGGAAGATGGCTATAGGGCCTGAAACCGAAGAAGAGGCAAACCGCGCATGGACGCAAATCGAACAGGAAAAGATGGGCTTAGAGGACTTGATAAATGCTTTTAAAGCCGGCAGCGCCCACTCTGAATCAGGGTTTATTCGTCAAGTGCGCAGCCTTAAAATACCCATAAATGACCAAAATGAAACCCTCCTAACGCTTGTGGCGCAAGAGGGCCACCCACTGCACCTTAAAGATGAAATTCTCCAAAAATATTCCTCTTCCTGCATACTAAAACTATTGAATTCTGATGAAATAGTTTTAATTCCCTTAAAGGTCAAAGATAGGGTAAACGGTATAATTGTAGCGGATAATTTTATAACCCATGAGCCGATTTCTAAGGACGATTTGAGAATGCTGACTATGTTAGCCAACCAGGCAGGCCTGGCTATTGAGAACTCGCAACTTTACGAAAAAACCGTGGTGCGCGCTCACACTGACACCTTAACAGAACTCTGGAACCACGGGCATTTCCATTTCTTGATGCAGGTTGAAATAGAAAAAGCCAAAGCCACAAAGACCCCCTTAAGCCTCATGATGGTGGATATTGATGATTTTAAGGTTTATAACGACGCTCTGGGGCACCAGGCAGGAGATAAACTCCTGAAAGACCTGGCCGTTTTATTACGGAATCAATCGCGGAAGATGGATTATGTATGCCGTTACGGTGGCGAGGAATTTACCGTGATTTTACCAGAGACTAATAAAAAAGAGGCTTTTGTAATCGCGCAGCGCCTGCGTGAAGACGTAAAAAACCGCTCTTTTCTGCATGAAGAAATCCTGCCGACAAAAATGCTCACCATAAGCATAGGTGTGGCCTGCTTCCCGGAAGACGCAACTTCTGCCGCAGATTTGATTTCTTCCTCTGATAAGGCCCTGTACCAAGCCAAGCATAAGGGCAAGAATAACGCTTGCTGCTATTAATCGCGCGGGCTAAACCAGTTGCGCTAAAGTGGCTGCCTGCGGCTCTTCGTCTTTAGGTTTATCCTTGGAAAATTTTACGGACACAATCTTGGAAACCCCGGACTCCTCCATCGTAATCCCGTACATCACATCCGCATTAACAATAGTCCTCTTGTTATGAGTAATCACGATGAATTGCGAATTTTTAATGAATTCCTGCAAGAGCCTTCCGTAGCGGTCCACATTTGCTTCATCAAGAGCCGCATCAATCTCATCCAGTATACAGAAAGGCGAAGGCTTAACCTTAAAGATGGCGAATATCAGCGCGATTGCAGAGAGCGCCTTCTCCCCTCCGGATAACAAGAGCACATTCTGCAGTTTCTTTCCCGGAGGCCGGCAGATAATTTCAATTCCTGATTCCAAGGGGTCTTGTTCGTCAATCAGGAAAACCTGGGCATCTCCTCCGTTAAAGAGCAGCCTGAAATAATTACGAAACTCTCCACGCACCTGTTCAAAGGTATCCATAAACATCTTACGGGTGGTGCGGTTAATCTTTAATATGGCCTCGTGCAACGAATCTTTGGCAGTGGCTAAATCCGTCTGCTGCTGCATCAGGAAATCATAACGCTTCTTTAACTCGTCATACTCTTCAATGGCCACCAGGTTAACCGTGCCGTAGGAATCCACTATTTTCTTTAATTCCTCTATTTCCTGCCCTATAAGGTTTTCATCTACGCCATCTTGAGGCGGTTCCAATACCTCTAAGTCCACCTTGTAACTCTGTAAAAGCCTTTCTTTTAGGCTTAACAATTTAAAGTCGGTATCTTTATTCTGCATCTGCAATTTGTAAAGCCGATCTTTGAGGTTATCCAGCTTTTTCCTATCGTCATCAATTTTCTTAATTGCTTCGCCTGAGCCGCTAACTATTAGGCGGTAGTTATCCTCTAGCGCCTTAAGTGCATTAATCTGTGCCTCTTTATCTAACCTTACCTGCGTAACCTTGAGCTCTAATTCCTTTACTTGAGCTAAAAGCAGACTTGTCTTCTGCCGGCCTTCATGTATCTCTTTTTCAATATTGGAAATATTTAACCTACCCTGTTCACACGCCTCCTCTAATATGCGCAAGGTTTCCGCGTCGGTATTTACCCTCCTGTTCAGGCCATCAATCTCGGCCTTGGTCTGGGCTATAAACACGAGGGCATCTTCTTTGAAGCTGTTATTTTTCGTGATGCCGGCTTGATTAATAGCGATTAATTCTTCTTTTTCCCGAAGCGCTGTCTCCTGAGCCTCCTTTTGATGCATAAGTTGCGCAATGCTGGTTTCGGCTGAAGAGAATTCTCTTTCCAAATCAGAAATTTCCAGGGCGATTAATTCTTCTTCTTCCAAAACTCTGTTTAATTGCTCTTGGATTGTGGCCTGGAGCGCCTTTTTGTTCGTCAGGGTAAAATTGCGCTGCCGCAAATCTTCTTCTAGCCCCAAAAGGGCAACCTTCAAATCCTGTAGTTGCGCATCTTTTGTCTCCCTCGCGTTCTCAAGGTAGTAGATTTCCTGTTGGACCTTCTGTATCTTGTCGCTTATCTTTTGCGTATCCAGGTCAATGGGCTTTGCCTCACCGCTGACCTTAAATCCTTGTTTCTCGGATGGCAACTGCTCTTTTATCTTTACCACCAGCCCGCTAATTGAGCCTAGCGGTATCTTATCCAACAAGATTACCGCATTCATCGCTTCGCTGATATCGTCGTATTTAATCTTGAGTTTCTCTATGAACTCTTTGTGCGAATGCAGGGTCAAGCTTTCCCTTTCCAGTTTTTCTAGATCAGAATTTATGGCGCTAAGAGCGCGAGTCTGTTTATCAGATTCCGACTTCATCGCGGAGTATTTAGCATTTAAATCTGCTATCTCTGCTTCAAGGCTCCGCAGCTCCTTCATTACCACAGCAAGGTTATCTTCCTGTGTCTTTCTCTCTTCTTTTACCTTTGCCCTTTCCAGTTCCAGCCTTTTCTTACGGCTTAAGTGGACCTGTTGTTGAGCGCCTAAATCAGTAATTTCATTATTTGTATTGGCAATAGCGCTTGTCTTTTGCAGGATATCTTTCTTGGCTTGCGCAATTAACTCTAGCGATAACTTTATAGCATTACCTATTACTTGCAAAATCTGTTCTTTTTCTTCCAGCAGGACAGATTTTGCCTCTATGGTGTTAGTTAAATTAGCGTAAGCATCCTTAAAGGAGCTTAATTTCCCCTGGCCTTGGTTTAATTTTTCTTTTGCCTCTTTGGCTTGGGCGTTTAGGCCGCTGCAATCTTCATCCAACTCCTTAATCCTTTCTTCGTTAAAGTTGATATGGTCGCTGCTACGCGCCACCTGATTATCCAGGTTTAAGATGTCGTTTTTAAGAAAGACGATGCTTTCTCCCAGAGACTTAACCTCCTGCTGGCAGTTCGTAATCTTAGATTCCTCTTCTCTTATGACTTCCACCAGCTCTACCTCTTGCCTCTCCATCTGCGCCAGTTCCTTGATTATTTCATCTTTACTTCTTAAGATAAATTCCTTTTGTAAACTTGCGCGGATTACCTCTTTATTTTTCAGATGTTCAAATGCCTCTTTATATTTACGCGCCTTATTTGCCTGGCGTTCCAAGGAGCCAATCTGGCGCTTCACCTCTGTAACAATATCATTAACGCGCAAAAGGTTCTGCTCTGTCTCTTCCAGCCTGCGCGCGGCCTCTTTCTTTTGCGATTTATACTTGGTAATACCTGCTGCCTCGTCAAAGACCATACGCCTGTCATCCGGACGTGAACTTAAGATAAGGTCAATCTGCCCCTGAGCAACCAAAGAATAACTCTCTGAGCCGATGCCTGTGCCCATAAGTATATCCAGGATATCCTTAAGCCGCACCAGGCTTTTATTCAAAAGGTATTCGCTTTCTCCGGAGCGGAAGATCCTGCGCGTGACCGCGACTTCTGTGTTATCAACTGTTGGAAAAAACCGCTGTGAGTTATCAAAGGTAAGGGTCACCTCCGCCATACTTAAGGGCTCTTTGACATCAGTTCCGTTAAAGATAACATCCTGCATATCTGAGCCGCGCAAGGCCTTTACCGACTGCTCTCCCAAGACCCAGCGTATAGAATCAAAGATATTGGATTTTCCGCAGCCGTTTGGGCCGACTACCGCGGTGACCCCCGGCTCAAAATGAAGGGTTGTCTTATTCAGGAAGGATTTAAAACCCACGAGCTCTAATTTTTTTAGGTACATGCGGTCTCCTTTTTAGGACAAGGTTGCTTTATTCTCCAGCCAGGCATCAATCTTATCTTTCTTAAAGCGCCACTGGCCAACTAACTTAATTGCCGGTATCTTATTGAATTTCAGCCATTCATAGATAGTCCGGCGCGTTACTTTTAAGTAACCGGATAGTTCTTCTATGGTCATCAAAGCGCTGCTTATCATCTTCTTAAATCCCGGTTTAATAATTCACAAACTTTATCCCAGATTTCCGGCATTTCTAAAATACGGGCGAATTCTTTAATCCTCTTCTTTAAATAGGCCCTGTTTATTTTAGGATTTCTTTTAATTATTTCACCGATATCAATAATGTCCTGCGGCCTATTAGCCACGGATTTAAAAATTATTAAATCTTCCGGCCTTGGCAGATAAATAGTCACATCATTTATCTTGTATTTCTTGCTATTCTTTATGGCCTCTTTTTCAAACGGCAGAATCCCTAATGATATATCCACATGAATGCCGCTTTCTCTGTGTTTAAGCAATAAAACTCTGTTTTTCTTAGCAAATTCATACGCTTGGGATATCCTTGGGTTAAGCCCGTATTGCCTGCAAGCCTTTAGCAGTTTACCAATGCCCTTATCTTCAATTACGGCTACCAAATCCACATCAGCAGTAAAACGCGGCTTGCCCAAGAGCCCGGCGGCTACCCCGCCGATAATTACCCAAGGGCATCCTGCCTTGCGCATTAAGCTTTGAATAGCAGACAGCGGCTTCAAAAAAGCTTCCAGTTGATAAGAATCCTTTATCATTTTACGCTCTTTTTCAGGGCTATCCAGCGCGCCCTGACACTGAGCTTCTCCTTATCCTCTTTAAGGCTAAACCCCAAACCTAATCCTAAGCATACAACAGCAGCAAGTTGATCTAGCCGCTGTTTCATGGATGAATTGCGGAATTCCCTGTCTTCAATAACAGAAAGACTCCTCCATTTACGAATAAACTTTTTTAACATCGCAATATTTTCTTTCATGCAATCTCCTTGTGGTGTTATTATAGATAAAAAACAAAATTTGTCAAGAGAAATCTTTGACATTCTTTGACATATAAGAGCAAAAAGCGTTATTCTAATGCTAAGATTTGTGAAAATAGGAGAAAATTAGGAGATTATTTCTGGAGTGTTTCTTTGAATTTCTTGGTCAGGGCAGGTACAATCTGGAAGAGGTCGCCGACTATCCCATAGGTGGCAACTTTGAGGACGGGCGCTTCAGGGTCTTTATTAATAGCGACAATGATTTTGGAAGAAGACATTCCCACGAGGTGCTGGATTTGGCCGGAGATACCGCAGGCAATATAAATCTTAGGCGCCACTGTACGGCCGGTCTGGCCTACCTGGTGCGAATAGGGCATCCAGCCAGAATCCACGGCAGCACGTGAAGCGCCTACTGCTGCGCCTAAAACATGCGCTAATTCTTCTAAAATCTTAAAATTTTCTGGCCCTCTCATTCCACGGCCGCCGGAAACAATAATATCTGCTTCAGCTAAATTTACCAGCGTCTCAATTTCTTCTACGATATCCAAAAGTTTACTGCGCGAAGCATAAATAGCCGCCTCAAAAGACTCGCGGATCACTTTACCCTTCCTACGCTTATCCGGATCCATGGGCTGCATCACCTTATGCCTCACCGTAGCCATCTGCGGCCGGTAATTCGGAGAAATAATGGTAGCCATGATGTTTCCGCCGAATGCCGGACGCGTCTGCAGAAGTATCTTCTTCTCCGGGTCAATATCCAGGCCTGTGCAGTCAGCGGTTAGGCCGGCTTTTATCCTGACTGCTACGCGGGAGATAAGCGAACGGCCAATGAAAGTGGCGCCGCAGAGGACTATTTCTGGCTTATATTTACGGATTAACTCAACCAGGATATTGGTATACGGCTCATCCGAAAAAAAGGCTATTTCAGGCGCCTCTACCAGATAGATAGTATCCGCTCCACGCCAGAATAATTCGTCTAACTGGTCATCCAGTTTATTGCCGATTAATACTGCGCTTACTTCGCAGGAAAGCTTTTTAGCCAACTCCTGGGCTTTGCCTAATAATTCGTAGGATATTGACTGCACCTTGCCATTTTTCTGCTCAATAAAAACCCATATCCCTTTATAACCTTTTATATCCGGAAGGTTGCAGGCTGCCACTTGGGGTTTTTCCAAAAGCACTGCCTTGCATTTACAAACCGGCACGCACGCGCCGCAGAGATTACACTTGCCTAGATCAATCACTGCCTTTTTGTGGCTTTGCCTATCGGAAGGCAAACCACTGCCCCCTGGCTTGTCCATGATGCGGATGGCATCAAAGGGACAGGCCTTGACGCATAATGTGCAGCCCGTGCATTTTTCTACAATAATTTGTATTGGCATATTATCCGGTTATTTCGTTTTTTAATAGTTCTACTAATTTCTCGGCAATCTCATGAGGTCCGCCCTGTAGAATTTGTCCGCCTTGACGCTGGGGCGGAGTAAAAATTTTAACTACCTGCGTAGGCGAGCCGCACAAACCGATTCCTTGCGGGTCAAGATCCAAGTCCTTTTGACCCCAAGTAGTAATCTTTGCCGATTTTGCGCGCATCATCCCCTTAAGAGAAGGAATGCGCGGCTCATTAATCTCCTTTACCACGGTGATTAGCGCTGGTAAGGGCGTTTCAATAATTTCAAAACCCTCCTCCATCATCCTCTCCACGCGCATGGATCCCCCGCCCTTTCTCCCCTCAGAGTTATTTTGTGCATTAGAAAGGGCGGGGGCCTCTTCTATCTTTTTTACGTAAGTTACCTGCGGAATATCCAGGTGCGCCGATATTCCCGGCCCTACCTGGGCAGTGTCGCCGTCAGAGGCCTGCTTGCCGCAGATTATCAAATCAAATGCGCCCATTTTCTTTATCGCACCTGCCAAGGTATAACTGGTGGCCCAGGTATCGCTGCCGGCAAAGGCGCGATCGCACACCAAAATTCCTTCATCAATACCCATAGAAATAGCTTCGCGCAACGCTACCTCAGCCTGCTGCGGGCCCATGGTTATAACAGTTGCTTTCCCCCCGAATTTTTCCTTCAGGCGCAGCGCCTCTTCAATGGCATACATATCAAAGGGGTTGATAATGGACTTTATCCCTTCGCGGATAAGCGTATTGGTCTCAGGGTTAATCCTGACTTCGGTAGTTTCGGGAACCTGCTTTATGCAAACGATTATATTCATTATTTTGCCGTTTCCTTAATTAACTGTAATGCGATAATATTCCTTTGAACTTGGTTCGTGCCTTCGTAAATCTGGGTAATTTTAGCATCTCTAACATATTTTTCAATGGGATAATCGCGCATATAGCCGTAACCGCCGAATATCTGCAACGCATCCACCGCCACCTTCATGGCTACGTCAGAAGCATACAGCTTACTCATCGCCGAGGCCTTTGCCACATCCTTTATCCCGGCATCCACCATCCGCGCAGTAGCATAAACAAGCGCGCGGGCTGCCTCAACTTCAGTAGCCATATCTGCCAACATCCACTGAATACCCTGGAAGCTAGAAATAGACCGCTCAAACTGGTGCCTTCCTTAGCGTATTTTACCGCTAATTCCAAAGCGCCCTGGGCAATACCCAAAGCCTGGGCAGCTACACCGGGCCTTGACATATCAAAGGTTTTCATAGTTACAATAAAACCCATCCCTTCCCGGGCTAATAAATTCTCTGCCGGGACTTTGCAGTCTGTAAAAATCAACTCGCGCGTAGAAGATGCCCGGATACCAAATTTTTCCTCTTTTTTGCCAAAGGTAAAACCGTGGGTGCCCTTTTCTACGATAAATGCTGAGGCGCCTCTTGCGCCCTTATTTTTATCGGTCATGACAATAACCACATAGGTTTCGGCATCTCCGCCGTTAGTGATAAAATGCTTCAGCCCGTTTAGTATGTAGTGGTTTCCCTCTTTTTTGGCTGTGGTTTTAATTGCCGAAGCATCAGAGCCTGCCTCTGGCTCGGTAATGGCAAAGGCAGCAACTTTCTTTCCCTTGGCCAGGTCCGGCAGATATTTCTTCTTTTGCTCTTCATTTCCGAATAGGACAATCGGAAAAGTCCCCAAGGCTGAAGCAGCATAGCAGACTGCAATACCGCCGCAAGCGCGCGAAAATTCTTCTGTAGCCAGGCACAGGTTCAGGACATTTGCTCCCATTCCTCCGTATTCTTCGGGAATAAATAAGCCGAACAAATCAGCTTCAGCAATTACTTTAATCACATCCCAGGGGTATTCTTCGCTCTGGTCGTATTTGGCTGCTACA
>Ga0265296_1003968_pt1 | contig 13226 bp, 17 predicted proteins | sample MunlanPumphouse1_FD_189073 | JGI IMG/M metagenome (GOLD analysis project Ga0265296, IMG submission 189073) | Groundwater microbial communities from a municipal landfill in Southern Ontario, Canada - Pumphouse #1 | ecosystem: Environmental > Aquatic > Deep subsurface > Groundwater | place... | reverse complement strand
AGACGAGACAATGCTCACATACTCTCTTGAAAGAGAAAAATACCTTGAGACAATATCAACTTATTCAGATGTCTACACCGGAATACTCATCGCTGCACCGCTATTCTTTGTGGTCGCGCTATCACTTGTAAGCATACTTGGAGGAAGCGTAGGAGGAATAGACGTAAATCTATTGATTGTTGTAGGAACCTATGGGATAATCCCATTCATAAACATAATGTTCTTGTTATTCCTGGAAGGAACACAACCAGAGACATAAGCAGGAAAACCAGAAAAAAAATAGCAAAACAAAAAAGCAAGAATTTAACAGACAATAAAAAAGCAAAAAAATGGAAACAACACAAAATCCCATGCACAAAATCGCAAGACACGGCATCGCAATAGCCATGGGACTAGCAATCCTTGGAGCAGACTACATCTATTTCAAAGGAACACCGTTCTTTGGGCCAATAATCATAATAGCATTCACAGTAGCATGGTCGCAGTTCTGGCTGGACTTCTTCATGAGAAAACAACGGGAAAAAGAAATAGAAAACAAATTCCCGGAATTTGTCAGAAACCTTGTCGGAGCAGTAAAATCAGGAATGCCAATCACAACAGCAGTAAGCCATGTCAGCAGAGTGGACTATGGAGCATTAACGCCTTACGTGAGAAAACTCGCAAACAAAGTGGAATGGTCAATACCAGTGCATAAGGCACTAATGAGTTTTGCAAACGAAACAAAAAGCAAAATAATCAAAAGAGCAGTCACAACAGTCATAGAAGCAGAACAATCAGGAGGAAACATAGAAGACGTACTTGAATCAATGACAGAATCACTCATATCAATCAAAAAAATGAAAGAAAAAAGAAAAGCAAGCATCCAAGGACAGATGATGCAGTCATACACAATATTCTTCGTATTCCTAGGAATAATGATTGTTGTACAAAACTTCTTAATACCATACCTCATGAATGTACAAAAAAGCCAATGGGACACAACAGAAGGCGCGATATCAGGAGACACTTCAACAGACATGGAGGACTTAGCGCAGACACAACTTTTTTCAGAAAGCGCAAAACAAGTAACAATAAACTTTTCGTCAGTCCAGTCATTCTTTGACTCAGTAAGCAAATGGTTTATGAGCTTTAACGGAGTGTTTCTCATGCTGTCATTGATACAAGGATTATTTGCGGGCCTTGTGATTGGCAAACTCTCAGAAGGAGACATGGGAGTAGGAATGAAACACAGCCTCGTACTGATGACAATAGCATTCCTGGTGATATCGTTCTCGCGGGGACTGGTAAAGTAAGTTGAGTGAAAGAATCCTTTATTACTTGATTTTACTTGATTTATTTCAAATTGTGAATGGTGCAAAATGTCTGATGCAATAATTTGTTTGGGAAATAAAATAAACACTCAGCCTGAGAAGACCGATGCGAAACTCCGAGCAGAAAAAGCCATTGAGCTCTACAAGTCAGGCAGGGCTAAAAAAATCATTTTCACAGGAGGCTCCGCCGAAGTTTTTAGCGGGAATAATAAACTAATTTCTGAAGCAAAATTCATGGCCAATATTGCTCTTCGCAACAATATTCCTAAATATAATATCATTCTTGAAGAGAACGCCACAACAACAATTGAGAATGCAAAATTCAGCAAGAAAATAGTTGACACAAAAAAATTTAAATCAGCAATTGTAGTCACCTCAAAATTTCACATTCTCAGAACAAAACAAATATTTAAGAAAATAATGCCTGATACACAACTTGAGTTTGAAGGATGCAGTAATAATAGAAACTTTTTTCAGCTGCTGCCTGTGTGCTATGATGAATGTATTGGAATGTTGAAGAATCTGTTCTTGAAAGTGAAACAAGCATAGACTGATTTTTTTGTCTCGCATACTTATCCTGAAGAACGGATTTTTTTATAAAGCATAAAGTCTTATGATATTCTAACAGATATTAATGACGCAATGTCGCAATGCAAATAATGCAATGTTGCAAATAAGAAGACATCAAAACAGCCAGTGCAGAAATATCTTAATTTGAGGATTGATAATATGAGTTCACCACAAGAAATAAGCGAAATGCTTGAGGAAGAAAAAAGAAAAAAAAGAAGCCAGTATATGAATCAAGGAAAGCTGGACATATACATCAATGAATCAACACCGCCCAAATATGACAAGCTAGAACAAATGGCAAAAGCGGGCCAATACAAAACAGGAAAAAATCCTGTTGGCAAAAATGCAATTGGAAATGCACGAAGTAATTATGCAAATAATCGAAGCCTTTATAGTTCGCGAGCCATCGGACGTGGACAAAATGCAAACTCCAACTATTCCAAAGGCGGAGCCCTAATGGCCCAAGTAATGATGAACAATGGATATAATATGGCAGATAAAAATACAGGAATGCCTGAAGGCCTAGTTGGAATTCTTCGAATGGAATATAATCCAAGAACAGACAGCATGGCAATGACAATAGAACTCTACAATGGAAAGACCAACGGCAAGAGCGCGGCTGAAGCATATGGAAAAGGAGGAAAAAGTTATGCTAATGTTGCAGGACTGTATGCAGGAGGAAAAGGAAACTATAAAGGAGGAGCCATAGGATACTTAGGAGGAAGAGGTGGTGGTTACTTAGGAGGCAAAGTAGGCGGAAGTTGCGTTGGATACTCCGGAGGAAAAGGCGGAGCCGGATATTCGGGTGGAAATAAAGGTGGAACTGGAGGAGGCGCTGGATACTCAGGAGGTGGAAGCGGCGGCAGCGGAAGCTCTGGAGGAGGAAAATAAATCAAGTCCTACTTTCCAGAATAGAAGAGAGCTTTGAAACAAAAATAGATCTATTTACTTTTCTGAAGCGATTGTCTCAAGCATCAATGCCAGCACTGCCTAGCGGAGTCATCAGATAATTATGCGAGTCCTGCAAACCTCGAAAAGAGGATCAAAGAATTGATGCGAACGAGCAGGCCAAAGGCCGTCAGTGCTGGCATTGACGGGTTTTGCACCATCACCGCGCTCCAATGATATGTTATGCTAGCACAGCGTTTCATGGCGCGAAAGTCGAATCGAATATATCATAGACGGCTTCGCTAGGCGGTGAAGGTGCAAAAGTAAATAGCTTCAGGAAAGTAAAGGCACACCAAAAAATCAAAGAGCGTGATAGACTATTCTGGAATAATCTCTGATAGAGGACGTTTTAGGATTACCAATAATCGTTGCAGTGTGAGAAAAACAAGCAGGAATTTTTTCTTTGATAAAAAGCTGTCCTAATTCGTGAATGCAATCTGCAAGACCTCTTAAGGATGTTGGAGATGCAATATCAAAATTTCCAGTTTGATTGTAAGGATGCAACAAAAGAGAAATACTATAATCTGAATTCTGGTGCGAGCGATGCTCTTGGGCTGCCGGACGGTAGTGTCCAGAAGTTATGACAGACTCAGACAAATAATCCATGACACGCAGTCGGACAATGCCTAAAGAATAATTAATAATGGCATCCTTATTATCTCCGAAGGTTCTTGAGCTAACAAAGTTAAATTAACCAGTAGAATTAAGAAGACCTAAAAAATCATCATAGTTTGCTTTCAAAAGAATGGGAAAATTATCATAGACTCCAAGTTCTTGCCTGAGATTTTTATCAGGACAAGAAATCAATTCCGAGAGGTATTGTTCGAGATTCATAAACTAGCCTCAAAAAATTCTGAAACTGATTGAAATTAGCAACGCTCTGAAGGACCTGACTTAAGAAACATGATAAACAATCCTTGAATAATCATTACCATGCGCCTCACCAATAGAATCTGGAAGACAAACAGAAATTTTTTCTTTTATGAAATACTCGCATAATTCCGTTAGCACACGGGCCATCTCTTTTAGCACAACAGGATGGTTGTTGTCTAAATAAGTTCTTTTATCCTGCTTTTGATTATAAGGATGCAAGGTCATTGAAATAGTAAATTCTCTGGATTGCCTGTCAGCATGTTTTTTCTCCTCCATGTCCCTTGCACAGCCAAGACCTGAAACAATGCTAGGGCTGACATAACTCATAAGGCAACACTCAACAAGTCCGGCGCCCTTGTAACAATAAGTAGTGTCAGCATCACTGATTTTTCGCTCATAAGTACGAGAATGCGTCTGCTCAATATATTTCACCAATTTGTCAAAGTCGGTATTAAGAAGAATAGGAAAATTATCATAAACGCCACATTCCTGCTGCAAGAGTTCAGGAGGGCAGGATTCTAGGTTCTGAAGATAAGTTTTGAGGTCCATGAACCTATGCAGTTTCTGGACAGTATTTAAGAATTGCGAAATCCTCGAAAGAATCGGGCTGCCAACGGATAATTCTTGATTTCTCGCAATAATTCTTAGAGTTGATAGAACAATTTACGGTTTCCCTGCCAAAAGAGATTTAAACCTTCTTCGCAACTATTTTAATTGATTTAATGACAGAAAGTAGTATTACTTATTTTATATAATTCATTAAATTACCGTAAAGTTTATAAGTAAATATATATTATAAGTAACATAATGCAAGGTTGCATGACAAAAATTGTTGCAGCCTCAAAAAAAAGTGTTGCAGCAGGGTGAAAATATCATGGTAATTGTTTATGATCCAAAAAAGTATCAAATATTGAATCAAAGAATAAAAACAGCTGAATCCATACTGGAACAAATTCCTGCAAAACATTGTTTTATTAGCGGGTCATTTTTATACAAAGACAAGTATAATGACATTGATATTTTTGTAATCAGCAGAACAAAGAAAAAAGCAGCATTAAAGGAAAAAAATGTCAAATTACAAACGATTGATTTTAACGATCTTCACTCATTGTTTTATCACTCCATAGCAAAAAGCTGCATTGCTAAAAATATTCTTCCCGCAAAAGAACTCAAAGTGACAATCGCAGATTATTGGCAGGTGGTCAGCGAGGCAATTCCTTCTCTGTTGAATAACAAAAACAGATTTCGCAAAACAATACGGAACCTTATATTATATACTGAGTATCTGATATCCGATGATGTATTGGATTCATTCCAACTATCCAAAAAAATCGAAGAATTCAAAAACTTCAGCGAAGTCATGGACTACATCCAGAAAAATGTGCCTGCAGCAGTGCTAAAACACATAAAAAAATCTTACGCAAAAAGATTCTTCTATACACAAGCAGGCAACTACAAGTCAGCAACAGAGTATGACTCACAAAGAGTCTTATATTCAATTGCCCACCAAATAACAAAAGGTGCTGCGAATGGTTGATTCAGAAAAATTCAAAAAAAAGAATCAAAGGCACCCTGCACCAAGATTATGATATTGAGTTTCTTGGAGATAATTTTGATGAAATCACAAAACAACTGACAGACTCAAAAGCGGATAAAATCAACAGATGGATTGAGGAGGTAATCCTCAGAAGAATACAACCAATCACGATTGGCTCAAATCAGAAATACAAGAAATGGCCTGTTAATCAGCTTTTGATATTCAGATACCCGTTCACCATCGGAAACAGCGAGTACAGAATTTTGTTGGTCAAAGTCAAGAACGCAATCTATATCGAGTTTCATCTCGGAGACCACAAGTATTATGATGATGTAAGAAAAGAGTTAGGAGTGAAAAAAGGAAATTATTAATTCCGCATTGTTTGATGTGATCTCGCAATTTCAAAAAACAACATTCATGGTTGTCTCGGATACTTTCTCATCAAATCCTGCAATCTGGAATCAGCGGCATCAAAGAGAGGCCTTATCTTAGGATTAGAATAATCATCTTTATCATCTCTTGAATAAAGACCAACAAGACGATAATACCCAAAACCTCCTTTATTTATTCTAAGACGGTCAACAAGACCATCTCCGTCAACATCCTGGTCCAGCTCAGAATCCCCAAGAGTACAGCCCGATTTTGGGAAAATCTTCACTTCCTGAGAACCATCTTTCTTGAAAACTGTGTACTCAGTGTGACCAAAACCTCCGTGCACATAGGAGACTGTTTTGTGAGAAGGAGCATTGATAATCTGATTATTAGAAGAATGATTACGCCAATTACCATAAGAAAGCAAAATCCCACAAAGACTAATAGTCACAGCTGCGCAAACTGCAGTTTCTTTAATGTTATTCCATCTTAAGCAATCATACCAGACCATTTAAACCACCTGAGTAAATCTGAGACTAATACATGACAAGTGTAGTGCTCACAGAACATAAAAAACCTTGCTTCAGATTCTTCCGGTATGCTTATGATTCAACAAGTTTTTCTCAGCAAACCCGCACAGCATTTTCGATTAATAGATCTCAGCTTTGGCAAAATCAACACCAAATCAGGAGAAAGAGAATAATTCTCCAGCTCTAAAACCCTGATCCACTTAGATTTCTCGAATGTTTTTGGTTCGCAAATCTTCGGCGCGCCTGATTTATATCTGGCCATAAATTTATAGACAATGGCAGCAGTTCCTTTCGGAGTCTTGAATTCAACTTTTGCAAAGAATTTTGGCTTATTGATTTTGACGTTACCTCCAAGCTCCTCGCGAAGCTCACGCAGAGCTGCTTTTAAGAAATCTTCTTTCGTGGGAAGTTTCGGGTTTTTGCAGTCAGCAGGAGAGACTTTTCCTCCAGGAGTCTCATAATAACCTTCATGCCGCTTGAGAAGCAGTATTTCTTTTTTTTCATTGAAGATCAAGCAGCCTGCAAGAATAATTTTGTTATCTTCAAATATTCGGTCAGCAGGTGCATTAATTAATTCTTTTCTCTCCTTACTCATCCAATCACACTGCCATTAAACTTTCTTCCTTCAATACAATCCTTAAGATTAGAAATATCCCTGCCGTCAAGAATAATCACTCTCTGGCCAGCTGTCGCAGCATTCTTTCCTGCAACAGGATCAAAAGGATAATTGCCGCCTGGCTCAAATGTCTCCCCAAACATCTTTTTGAATTCTGGCCAGGTCATCTTTTCAATTTTTTTTGCGTCAGAGAATTTGTTAGGATCTTTGTTGTAGATGTATTCGATGTTTGACATGTTGAGTATTGTTTTTGCACCATAAGTCTTTGCTGCAAGGACTGCAGCCATGTCAGTGCTGCATCCCGGCTTCCACCCGGCCCCAAAAATAATTGCATTCTTGATATTTAAACTGCTATCTAATCTTTTTGTAGGATCGACCAAAATTTTCGGATGAGCATGCTCCTTAAAAACAGTTCTCATAAAATAAGCATTCATCTTGGTAACTTCAATCCCCATCCAATCAAGATCAAAACTTGCAAGATGCTGATTCAACTCTTTTGACGCTGCCTGATATTTCCTGCAAATCTTACCGCCTCCACAGATTATGATAAACTCATAACCCTGCTTTAGCAACTTAAGTATAAGAGCCTTGAATTGCTTCAGAAAAACAACATCAATCTCTTCTGGGAAGATGATTGAGCCGCCGAGACTGAGAATGATTAGTTTAGAATCTATCTTCTTTTGAAAATTTTTATTCTTATTTGATAAGTTCAATGCAGCACCTCTTTGAACAAATATCCTGCTGGTTGCATAATTGTCGCAATCACTTGACCGTCTCTTCAAGGCTGCTTCCTTTATAGTTATCTTTGGTCTCACAAATTTTAGATAATAAATCAAGGGCAAGCCTTAGTTCCCCAGCACCTCTTTCAGTCGATATTTTCGGAGCGTACAACTCATTCAATTTTTCTGAATGAATATCATACTGCCTTTGCCTTGCAGACTGATCTCCGCGAGTGATCTGTTCATTGCCAACAACTGAGGTATTAAAATAATCTTTGACATCAGATTCAAGATAATCCAGCATAACTTTCCATTCCAGGGCTGTTTCAAGAGCACTTTGAATTGAAGCAACAATCTTATCTTTTGGTGTAAGCTCTTTACCCTTTGCAGAATAGTCTTGCATTACCTTCAAAAAATAAGAAATTGTTTTTCCTGATTTTTCTTCTGACATACTCACCACCTCTTTGATTTATTTTGGTTCAGATACTTTGATTCAACTTGCATGTGATATATTTTCAGTCAACTTAACTTCCAAAACCAATAAAAACAACACCTAAAATAATCGCAGCAATGCCAAGGATTTTCCAGATATTGACTTTTTCTTTCAGATGAATAACAGATAAGATCGTCACCCATATATAACTTGTTGCAACAAAAGGATAAAGAACAGAAAGGTCGCCATATTTTAAACCCAAAATAAAAGGAACTGTTGAAATCAAATAGAGGAAGATTCCGAGAAGCAAAGGCCAATTCTTGATCAGCTTCTTTGGGCTGAAGGCAAACTCAGCAGAGCCTTTCTTAAGATAAAGAGCACCAAAAGCACCAATCAAGGTTCCAAGGATTACCAGTCCTATGCCGATTAGGAGATTCATTTTTTCCTCCTGTGAGTTCTGCTTTTCTTTTTTGTTTTATTCATTAATTTACTTGGTGATTTGTTGGCTTTTTCAGAACTACTGTACTGACTTCCTATTCCAATCAGTGATACGCCAACAATTATTGTGATGACACCAAACCATTTCATGGAATTCATGTGCTCGCCTAAAAATCTGACTGACAATAAGCTAACCCAGACATAACTCAATGCTATAATAGGATACAAAATAGAAAGCTCGCCTTTCTTCAAAGCAATGATAAGAATAATCGCGCCAATGCCGTATAAGATGAGGCCAGTCCATAAGTTTGGATTAAGAACCGCAGTCTTCAAAAGAGTTGAAAGGCCAGCAGTTGTTGTCATCTTTCCAGAGCCAAGCTTGTAAAAAATCTGGGCAGAAGAAGTTATAAGAGTGCAAAATACCACGAGAAGAATAGCAGACAAGGCAGTTTTGCTTGGTGCGCGAGTTTTTTGTGACTGGAGTTTTTTTGATTTTTTGGAAGGCATATTTTTTCTCAGTTTCAGATCCTGTTGATAATTCTTAACCCAGTGAACTACACCCTTGCCTCGCAAATGACTTTTCCGCCACTGCGCGGGGAAAAGTCATCTGCACTCGGCGGCGCAAAGTGGCGTTGGTTGATACCAGACGCCACTTGCGCCTACGAAGCACTGCTTCGTCCGGCGCAGTTCCCGGCGCCCCGGGCGTAGTTCACTGAGGCACACTTATTTTTTGAGATTTCAAAAAAGTAGTTATTCCTCAGACTTAACAAAGTATTCAACAATTGCTGCGTAGGCAGGCCTTGTGATGAAGACACCAATGCTGACACCAAGGATTGTTGTGATTGCAAAGCCTCTAAGCATACCTGCTCCTGCAAAATAAAGAGGAAGCATAGCAACAACAAGGCAGAAGTAAGCAGCCATAATAATAAAGAAGGCCTTTTTCATCTTCTGCTTCCAACCAAAAGAACTGTAATCACGGCCTCGCAAAGACTCGTCGGTAATGACTATTTGATCATCAACACCAGTACCAACAGCAACAATGATACCTGCGATTGCAGCCATATCAATATTCCAGCCAATGAGAGCAGCAACGCCGATAAGAATAACAATTTCAGAAACCATGACAACAGCAATAGGCAATGCAAGAATCAATTTTCTATAGGAAATAATAAGAACAGCAGTAACAGCAAGAACAGAAACAAGGGCCATAATCATGATACTTCGCATGAAATTATCACCAAGAACCGGACTTAAATTATCAGTCTTAACAACAGTCATCTTAACCGGAAGACTGCCAGTAATAAGAATAGTCTGAAGACGCTTCATGTTCTTCAAAGAATCATAAGCAGCTTCCTGACGAGTAGCTCCAACACCGGAACCTGAAATGGCAATGTCAGTAACAGCCCTTCCCTTAAGGTCCTTTCCAATCTGCAGAGTATCAACAAGCTGGTCATCAAGATATAAGTCAAGAGGGCTCTCCAGATATTCTTTCTGACCAGTTCCAGGAGAAGTAACAACAGAAAGATTTGCTGTAAGATCTGCCTGTCGCTGCGCAGACTCAATACTGAGTGTAATTGCAAACATGAATCTGCAGACCCACTGATTCTGGCCAGTCTCAGAACAACCATACTGAGGGTCTATACCTGAACACTTAGCAGTCCTGCAAACATCCCGGACATCTTTACCGCCCATAAAAACAGTATCATTACCAATCTTAGCATCAAACTTGCCCTGCTTGGCAATAAGATCCTTAACTTCCTCTTCATTGATGCCAGCAATCTCAATAAGAACATATTGATTGCCAGACAAATCACCAGCTTCTCTTATCACAACATCGCTTAACCCAAAAACATTGAGACGCTCCTTCATATTAGCAAGAAGAATATCCATCTCATCCTTGGAAAGCTTTTTTTCAGGCTGAAGCAAAACTCGAGTACCACCCTGAAGATCAAGACCTTTTTTCAGATTAGTAGTAGGACGATCATAAACAGAAATCCCAATAGACATCTCCTCATCAATCAAAGTCGGAGTAACAGTGTACATTTCCTTGTTTGTCTTGAGCAAAACAGGAGCATCAGGAGTGAGATTTGACAAAATAGAATAATAATCATTGACATTATTAATAGGATTACCCGCAAGCTCAGTAATATATTCTCTACTCATAGGAGGAGTAGTTGGGCCAGGCACTTTTATCTTAGCAAAATCAGCAGTGCTGTTTTTTTCAACAGTCCTGATGACAACACCCTTGGCCCAAGGGTCAGGATGAAGAGCAAGAAGTGAAAGAGCAAGCGCTACAATCAACAGAATCATCTGCCATTTAAGCAATGCGGTTGTGAGTTTTTTCATTATGAATCCTGCTCCTCGTCAGAGTGATGGTGCTTCTCTTTCTTTTTTTCCAGATAATGCCTTAGTATCGCAGCATTCTGAAGCCAAGTATTGACAATATCAAATAATAAACCTATGAATAAAATAATCATAATCTGCTTGATAGTGGGCGATGCAGTGAAAAAATAAGCAACAAGAACAGCAGCAATAGCTGCAAAGCTCATTGTCAGGCCCGTCTTCATCGCACCCATAGTTGCCTCAAAAATAGACTGATCCTTTCTCCTAAGAACCCTTGTTGTAAGAAGAATATCAGTATCAACTGAATAACCAATCAACATAAGAAACGCAGCAATGCCTACAATGCCAATATGAATGCCGAAGAGAATGGTGACTGCCCACGTACATACAATATCACAGAATGCTGCGAGAATAATTGCAACACTGGGGATGCTGTCCTTAATACACAAATATAGAATCACTGCAAAAATAATCCCTGCAATAACAAAAGCAAAAACACTTCTTCCATAAAACACCAAAAAAGTCGCAACAAAAGATAAAATGACCGATACAACTTTGTAAACAAAATTATTGCCAAAATAGAGGAAGACAACACAGGCCATGAAAAGGAATGCAACAGCAAGGGCTTTTAATGTTTCCTGAAAAAAGCTCGCGCCAAGAGACGCGCCAATCATATTAATTTCCATAGTGTTAGGAGTAACGCCATATTCTTTTACCATGACAGACTTAATATCTTCAGGAGCAATATCAGAAGAGTCAATAATAATGCCTGTTTGTTTTCCAAGTTCAGAAAGTTCTCTGACAGAGGTCTTGTCCTTGCCAAACTTTGATTCCAAAAACAACTCAATCTCCTCGGAAGAATGACCTGCGAAGTTGTTGATTTTTATTGTTGCTCCGCCTTTTAGGGTGACATCACGATAAATAAAATCACCAGTGGACGCGTAGTGATGGACGATAATTCCAACACTGATAACAAATAATATGATAGGTATCCACAAGAGAAGCATGTACTTTTTATCAAAAACATTCAAAACAAAATCACTCAGCTTTTGAAAAGGGCCAGGTTTAGGGCTGTGGTCTTTATGTTTATCATGATTATGATCAGTCATCAAAACACCTTTGCATCCTTGCATTATCAACAGCAAATTAGCAATATCAAGATACTGCACAAGATAATGCACACCCGAGGCCACATTAATATACTATGATATACTATGTGCGAAAAGTAAGAATTAATAGGATGTTTTTAAAGCTTTCTTTCTGAAGCGTGATTGCAGACATACAATTCAAGATATCCGGGATTGAAGATGTGCAGTTCAAATTACCCAAAAAAACATATAAGCAATACTTTACTTTTCCGAAGCAATTCTGTTCAACATCAATGCCGGCACTGCCAGGCCAAGTCAACAATATTATACTACTAAGAATATGACTTCGTCCTCAGTTTATTTATGCAATGAAACAAACAAACTGACAGCGCGAAGCCCGTCAGTGCTGGCATTGAAACTTGTTGCACCATCACCACACTCCATTCAATTCTGAAATATGCGCAGCACATCGTCCCGAGTATATTTGTCCCGCCAGTATTATTGTTAACTTCGCTAGGTGGTGATGGTGCAAACCTAAAAATTGCTTCAGAAAAGTAAATAAGAATCATATAAAATACCTTATACCTTTATATATAAGACTCACATATTTTGTTTATTCTGAAAAATTTCACAATAAAATTCACAAAAAAAAGAAACAAATTGAAAAAAATAAACCCCTCAAACCAAACACTAGAAATCGTCCTAGGAGCAGCAATAGCACTATCACTAATAGGAACGTTTGTGGCAATATCAAACATTGGATCACAGCAAACAATAAAGTTGGTGGGTTACGGACTAGCAAGCGACGCGGAAACAGGAATAATAAACCTGACAGTGGGCGACAGCATAAATATTGAGTTCATAATAGCAGGAATTGATTTGGGAAGCGGGTCTGTAGCTCCAGGAGAAATCAATTGCTCTTTATTTATGGATGGCAATCCTGCGCAAGGGTGTGTCGGGTTTAACGATCAAACAGGCCATGACCTTGTAATCGCAAATATTGGAAACTTAAATGCCAGCATTAATCTTAGTTTTGATAAAAACTCCGCTCAATTAATTGGCGGAACGAGCCCAAGTTTTTATCTGTTTTGGCAACCGGCAGCTGATGGAGCCTGCAGAAACACCACAGGAGCAAGCTTTGGGTGGACAGACAGTTCAGGAAACACAGAAGACCAAAATTATGCTGCTAGTGGAGGAAATCTTCTAAAAGCCGATGCTAAATATGTAATAAATACAACTAATGATTATCTAATTTGCCCTAACCTGAATTATGCAATAAACTCAAATAATTTAACAATTGGTTTTAATATAGTGGTTCCGGCCGATTCATTCACAGGAAACCTGTCATCAACAATAACAGCAACAGCATACCTAATAGACAGCCAACAATAAACCAACTTTTTTATTTTTTTTATTATTTTTTAATCTCATCAAATTAACCAAAACAAT
>Ga0265296_1003967_pt1 | contig 13228 bp, 9 predicted proteins | sample MunlanPumphouse1_FD_189073 | JGI IMG/M metagenome (GOLD analysis project Ga0265296, IMG submission 189073) | Groundwater microbial communities from a municipal landfill in Southern Ontario, Canada - Pumphouse #1 | ecosystem: Environmental > Aquatic > Deep subsurface > Groundwater | place: Canada... | reverse complement strand
GCGCAGCAACGCTGCCGCCTTATGCCGCCGCCGTTCCAATGTCCGAGGAGATCCGCATGGTCTCATAAGGGCATCCTCCTTCCAGGATGCCCCAGTATATTGCATTACTTATGCAGATGTCAATAAGTCGCGACTCGAGGAAGGCGCGAGCAATGCGAGTGTCAATCGCGAGCTGGCCGCGCTGAAACGGGCCTTCAATCTTGGCGCGCAAGCGGGGAGAGTCAGCCGTGATAATATGCCGCATCTCCCAATGCTCGAGGAGGACAACACGCGCACTGGGTTCTTTGAGCATGAGCAATTCCTTGCCCTACGCGATGCGCTCCCTGAGTACTTGAGAGGCTTCGTGACGTTCGGGTACAAGACGGGTTGCAGATTCGGGGAGATACGCGGCCTCAAATGGGCGGCTGTGAATCGCAAAGAAGCAATCGTTCGCCTTGAGGGTGCCGAGACGAAGAACAAAGAGGCGCGATGGATACCCCTGGACCGCGAGCTTCAGGCCGTCGTGACCAAGCAGGCCTCCAACCGGCGCCTTGGCTGCGATTACGTCTTCCACCTGAGCGGGCGCCCCGTAGGGGATATAAGGACTGCCTGGAAGGCCGCCTGCAAGGCCGCTGGCTGCGAGGGAATGCTATTCCATGACCTGAGGAGGAGCGCGGTCCGAAACATGGTTCGCAGTGGGATCCCCGAGCAAGTGGCAATGAGGATCTCAGGTCACAAGACGCGATCCGTTTTCCAGAGGTACAACATCATCGACGACGATGATCTCAAAAAAGCCGCTCTCCAGCAAGAGGCCTACCTACTCCGCAAATAGTCGCGACCCTTACATTATACCTACAGTGAGGTCCTTTGAGCCTCTTTCGATTTATCGGGGTTAGCGTCTAACTTATTTATTTAAATGGTGCCGGAGGAGGGAATCGAACCCTCATGAGCTTGCGCCCGGGGGATTTTGAGTCCCCTGCGTCTGCCAATTCCACCACTCCGGCACATGCGCGGAACTTCCTTTGACATTAGAAAATATCGCCTTTGGCACGGGCCGTCAATACCGGAATCGGATGAACTTTGAGCTTGACTTGGAGCGCATTTTGCATGATAAATTATATCCGCATGGGGTTGTAGCTCAATTGGGAGAGCACTTGACTGGCAGTCAAGAGGTCACGGGTTCGACCCCCGTCAACTCCACCATTTTTTTATTTATTCAATAATCGTAGAGGGTGCCGGAGTGCCGCTGGCCCGGCGCCCCATACCGGGATTGGGCGGGCCGCTATGGCTTCAAGCGCGTTGCTTCGCGTTCTCTGCATATTCGAGGATGAGCGGTTTCCCACGTTCTTTCCGCTCTCTCTCGGACGCCCCGTGTTCGACATCAGCATCGGCGCGCAGAGCCTTCGCGGCCGTCTCGTCGATGAATTAAATCCGGAATCTCTGGCTCTCCTGTGCCGGCCCTACCTGGCTGCGGTGCTGAGAGAGGAGGAGGCGCGGGAGGGGACTCGGGGAGCGCGCATAAACGAGCTTCCCGACGGAGAAATCCTCTTTCTCAACGGGCGTCTTCTCTCGTACGAGAAAGAGCTGAGGGACCTGTGCGCGAGCCTGAAGAGCGACGGCGTGTTGCACAAGAAGGGTATCGTGGTGGCGGCCCGGCTGTCCGGTGATCGCGCCGCCTCCCTCGCCGCATACATCGGCGGCCTCGTTTCCGACGAAAACGTCGAAAAGGCTATCCGGGAAATCAAGCGCGCATCCGTCGCGGACGAGAAAAAAGCGCATGATAACGGGGAGGAAGAGAGGGATGCGTCCCGGAGCAAGGCGATCGACGTATGGGCGCGGCAGAACGGCGTAGAGTTGCAGGAAACAGGGGTGCGGCTCCTTTCCCACTACTGGCAGATCATCGGCGAGAACCGGAACTGCATCATCGACGATTTCAAGAAGAATCCGCTACGCGGCACCGCTCCCGAGACGGAGCTCTTCAGGGGTGTCGAGCTCATCAACGAAAACGACATTGTGATCGGGTCCGGCGTCGAGGTACGTTCGGGAACCGTTCTCGACGCGAGCGAAGGGGCGATCATCATCGCGAACAACGCGCACATCGAGCCGAACGCGATCATCTGGGGGCCCTGCACGATCGGGGAGGGCTCGATCGTCCGCGGGGGCGCGAGAATCGGGCACGGGACGACGCTCGGGAAGATGTGCAGGATCGGCGGAGAGGTGGAGGAGTGCATCTTCGCCCCGTACAGCAACAAGCAACATGAAGGTTTCATGGGGCACTCGTACATCGGTTCGTGGGTCAATATCGGCGCCGGGAGCTGCACGAGCGACCTCAAGAACAACTACGGACTCGTAAGAGCGTGGAGCGCGGGGCGCATGCGAGAAACAGGGCGCCGGTTTCTCGGCGCCACGATCGGCGATCACTCCAAGATCGCCATCGGCTCGCGCCTCAATACGGGCACGGTGATCGGATTCAACGCGAACGTCCTCTCCGTCGGGTTTCCGCCGAGATTCGTTCCGAGTTTCTCGTGGCGGCTCGAACCGGAGGCGGCGCGATGTGAGCTCGCTGCCGCGGTGGAGACCGCGAAGATCATGATGGACAGGCGAAACGTGCCTTTCACGGCGGCTCACGGCGAGCTTTTCAAGGCGCTCGAGCGTTTCTCGCGTCTCGGCGGAAACACATTGTAAAGGATATGGCCGCAATCAACCAATCGCATGGACGCAATACTTCTTATCGGTGAAAAGCTGAACAGCACGCACTCGGCGGTGAGGCGGATCCTGGAGGAGCGCGACGCAGCGGCCTTTCGGGAGATCGTTGAAGCGCAAATTGAGGGGGGCGCCTCATGCATCGATCTGAACGCGGCGATGCTCATGAGCGAGGAGGAGGATGCTCTTCGGTGGGGCGCGGCGATCGTGCGTGAAGCGTTCGGCGTGCCCGTGATGATCGATAGCCCTGACAGACGGATTCTCGCGAGCCTCGGCGACGAATACGGCGGAGATTGCATGCTGAACTCGATTTCCGCCGACGGGGAAGCGCTCGAGGAGATTCTTCCCGCTGCCGCGCGAGCGGGCGCCGGCGTCGTGGTCATGCTCAAGGACATGAGGGGAATCCCTCCGTCGGCCGAGGAGAAGCTTTCACTCGCGGCGCGAGTATCGGTGAGCGCGGCGAAGGCGGGGATCGCTCCGGAAAGGCTCTTCATCGATCCCGTGTTCTCACCCATTGCGACCGCTTCCGGAGGAACGAACGCCGTGCTCGAGTGCATTCGGGGGATCAAGGAACGATTTCCGGCTCACCGCACGATCGGCGGGCTTTCGAACGTATCATTCGGACTTCCCGAGAGGAAGCTGCTCAATAGGTCGTTTGCCGCTATGGCGGCGGCATTCGGCATCTCCGCGCTCATATGCGATACCACGGACCGCGAGCTCATGAAGACGGTGAAGGCGAGTGAAACATTGAGCGGTCACGACCGCAGTTGCAGGAAGTTCCTCGAATGGTACAGACGCGAGCGCGAAACGAAGTGATCGTGCGCTGCGTGAAGATCCATCTGCCGGAGTCATGTAATACGCAATGCGCCGTTCACGAAATAGGCTGACCGGCGATATTAGGGCGCTCGAAAAGTTTTTGCAGCCCTCCCGTTAAATACACATAACCAATTGCACTATAAATGGTTGTGCCATTCCAGGGGAAAGAATCTCGAATGGCACAACTCTTGAACTATGCTTCATCCGCACGCGGAAAGTTCCCTGTTTACCCGTGTCTTATCCCTGACGTGTTTCTCATCCTCACGCGTTGTAGAAACCCACGCACAGGGGTACACGGTACAAACGGGGAACTTTAATTTTATGATATCACAGATCGCGCCTCGCATGCAACAACTCGATTTGCATTTCCCGGAAATATGGCCTTGATGCACTCTTCCTTTCGATGTTCTGGCAGAGGCTGATTTCAAAATATATTTTGACAACGCATGCCCGATATGCTAGTTATGAAAAGAAATTACGCGTGGCCGCATATGCTCGGGTGATGGATTTTCTGGAATCGCGCGCGAGGGACTCTCAAACAAGGAGCGGGGGAACAGAGATGACAAAGGCAGATCTCGTCGAGGAAATCTCGAAAGATACGGGGCTCAGCAAGAAGGATACGAATATCGTCGTCAACCTCATCATCGATAATCTCATCAAAGCGCTCGCCGAGGGGGACAAGGTTGAGTTGCGGGGTTTCGGCAGCTTCAAGGTGAAAAGCAGGAAGTCGAGAAAGGCGCGCAATCCCCGGACCGGATCGTCCGTGGAAGTTCCGGCGAAGCTCGTTCCTTATTTCAAGGCGTCGAATGAGCTCAAAGCGCTCGTAAATAAGTGATCGAGGAAATGATTCGAGTGTAGCCGGAAACCCAGCGAACCGTCATGGGTTTCGCAGGGAGAGGTTTCTCGCGTTCCCGGATACCGGTAGCCCGATACGGACAGGGAGGAACGATGCCAAGCGGAAAGAAAAGAAAGAGAAAGAAGATCGCCACGCACAAGAGAAAAAAGCGCCTTCGCAAAGATCGGCACAAGAAGAAGAAACGTTAAGAAATCCTCATACGCACAGGGAGATCGAGCGGCGTTGATGGGATTCAATGAACGACGGAAAGCTCAGCGGGTCGAGGCTGATCTCGCGGTAACGATCAAGGGCGGCCAGGGCGAGACGAAGGGCAAAGCGCTCAATATCAGCACGAGCGGCATTTACTTCGAGTCGGCCTATTATATCGCGCCCTTGACGAAGATGAGGCTCGAGCTCATCATCCCCGATCCGCGCAAGGGAGAGTCGCCGGTAACGTGCGACGGAGTCGTGGTGCGCGTGGAGCCGGAGAAAAAGGAACCCGCCGTCGCGCACTACAGAGTCGCCATCCTGTTCACTCTCGTTTCGGAGAGCTCGCTGAAGATCCTCGATGCTTATATCCGGTCGAGGCTGTCGTCCTGAATTCCGGTCATCTTCCGTTTTCTTCCAGGGGGTTCATGACGCGCAAAGCCCACCACGCATCGGCCTCCGTCCTCATCGTCGACGACGAGCAGGCGATTCTGGATATTCTCAAGCAGTTCATTTCGGGGCGGGGGTACCGCGTCACGACCGCGGCGAGCGCGAAGGATGCGCTCGCGCTCATTGCGGGAGAGCGCTTCGACGTGGCGCTCATCGATCTCAAGCTTCCCGATCAGGTCGGTCTGGATCTCCTCGAACCGCTCGCGCGCGCGAATCCGAACGCGAAGTGCATCATCATGACGGCATTTGCTTCCCTTGAGAGCACGATCGAAGCGCTCCGGCTGAACGCCTTCGATTACATCACGAAGCCGTTCGATCTTCTCAAGATCGGGGAGGTCGTGGACGCTGCCGCCGATCAGGTGCGCAGCAAGAGAGACAACGACGCGGTTATCGAAGAGCTGTCGCGGGCGAATAGAACGCTCGAGGATAGCGCGCGGGCGCTGGAGAACAAGCTTCTGGTGATCAACGACGAGCTGTCGAAAACGAACGATTTGCTCAAGCGGCATGTCACGCGGCTTCGGGTGCTCTACCAGATGGGGCGCGATATCAGCTCGAACGAGAACTGGGGCGATGCGCTCGACCGCTTTCTCATGGCTCTCTGCAAGTACCTCGAGGCGGAAGGCGCGGGCCTGCTCCTCTTCAGCAACAACGAGCAGGTTCTCAAACTCCGTACGGCGTATCAGCTCGAGAGCCATTTTCTCGAAGGCGCGCTGCGACGGCTTTCGGAAGCGCAGGAGAACGATACGCTCCCGTCCGAGATGTTCAACCTCGACAGTCGAGGGACGGAGCGCATGAAAACCTGCCTCGAGATGACCGCGCGGTGGGAGCATACGGTGGTCCCGCTCCTCTACAAGGGGCGCTGGCTGGGATTCCTGCTCATCAGGAAAGCGTATCGCTCGCGAAGGTCGTACTTCAACGATTACCATTTCATCAATACGATCCAGACGATCCTGACGGAAGAGGTTGCGAACGCGGTCAACATAAGCAGGCTGAGAAACCTCAAGGATTTCAACGAGACGATTCTGGAGAACATCAACAGCGGCGTGTTGACCACGGACGACAAGGGAGCGGTGACTTACGTGAACGGGCGCGCGCGCGAGCTGATCGGGGATCGGGGCGAAGCGGAGATCAGATTCGACGAGCTGTTTTCGAATCCCTTCGGGAGCGGGGGGCTTTTCGATCATCTCATTTCGAGCGCGGGGGAGCGGTCGTCGCTCGAATGCGCGCTCTGCAGGAAAGACGGAGACCCGATCACGGTTCGGCTCAACGCGAGAACGGTGAAGCTCGACGATCATCATGGAAACGCGGCGGTCGTGATCTTCGAAGATCTCAGCGCGCAGAAGGAGATGGAGGAGGAATTGCGGCGCGCGGACCGGCTTCGGTCCCTCGGGGAGCTTTCCGCGGGTGTCGCTCATGAGATACGAAATCCCCTCACGGGAATCGCGACGACGGCGCAGGTTCTCCACGAGAAGCTCGGCGACGACGCCGAACGGCGCAAGTACGTGAAGGTCATTCTCGATGAGATCGCGCGGCTCGACGATATTATCAAGAATCTGCTCAACTTTGCCCGGCCGGTTTCGCCGAGGCCCAAAGATATGTCGCTTCCCCGGCTCATCGAGGAAGTTCTCGCGCTCGTTTCGGACAAGGCGGCGGAAAAGGGAGTGGGACTTCGATTCGAGAGCGGATTGCGCGACGAACGTTGCATGCTGGACGGCGATCAGGTGAAACAGGTTATTCTCAACGTCGCCCTGAACGGCATCGAGGCCTGCGATGCGGGGGGCGCCGTGAGCGTGTACGCGCGGGAGGCCGCGAATCCGGCCTTCATCGAAATCGAGCTCGCCGACACCGGGAGCGGCGTTCCCGAGGATATTGCCGATAAACTGTACAATCCGTTTTTCACAACCAAGCCGGAGGGGACCGGAATGGGGCTTTCGATCTCGCGGAAGATAGCGGAAAGCCATGGCGGACGCATTTACCACAGGAGCACCTCCGGCAAAGGCACCAGTTTCTTCATCGAGCTGCCGCGGAAAACGCTTGCCACGGCGAAGCGTTCCGCCGCGGGGATAACGGAGCGAGGTATGCGCAATGGGTAAACGGATTCTCATCGTCGACGACGAAAAGGCGATACGCTGGTCGCTCGGCGAAGCGCTCGCGGGAGCCGAATACGAGATCTCGGAAGCTCCGAACGGGCTTACGGCGGTCAAGAAGTTCGAGGAGGATCCGTTCGATTGCGTGATCCTCGACCTCAAGCTTCCCGATATCGACGGGCTCAAGGTGCTCAAGAAAATCAAGGAGATCGACGAGGGAGTCTCCGTCATCATGATGACGGCGTACGGGGAGATTGAGACGGCGGTAGAGGCGGTTAGAGGAGGCGCGTACGATTTCATCCAGAAGCCGTTTCAGCTCGAAAAGATGAAAGTCGCCATACGAAACGCGCTCGAATCGAGCGGCATGCGGACGGAGCTCGGAGACATCCGGAAGAAAGAGCGAGAGGCGTATAATTTCAAGAATTTCATCGGGCGGAGCGCCGTGATGCAGCAGGTATTCGAAAAGATCAAGAAGATCGGCGCGAGCAAGGCGAGCACCATCCTCATCCAGGGGGAGAGCGGAACGGGCAAGGAGCTCGTGGCGCGCGCGGTTCACGAGTGCAGCGGCGCCCAATTTCCGTTTCTCGAGATCAATTGCTCGGCGCTTCCCGAGACGCTTCTCGAGAGCGAGCTCTTCGGGCACGAGAAAGGCGCCTTCACCGACGCGAAGTTCCGCAAGAAGGGGCTCTTCGAGCTCGCTGAGGGAGGAACGATCTTTCTGGACGAAATCGGTGAAATGGGCGTCACGCTTCAGAGCCGGCTTCTCCGCGTCATCGAGAACAAAACATTCCGCCGCGTCGGCGGGGTAAAGGACCTCCGGATCAACACGCGGATCATATCGGCGACGAATCGCGATCTCAAACGGGCGATCGACGAGGGCAGATTCAGGAACGATCTCTACTATCGACTGCAGGTCATTCCGATACATCTCGCGCCGCTCAGGGATCGCACCGAGGACGTCGTGCCGCTCGCCAACCACTTCATCTCCGTTTTCAACAGGGAGTTCGGCAAGAGCGTGAAGAAGGTGAGCCCGTCGGTCGGAAAGCTGCTCGAGGGATATCGCTGGCCCGGAAACGTGCGCGAGCTGAAAAACGTGATCGAGCGCGCGATGCTGCTCGAGGCTGAGGATGAGCTGCTGAGCGAGCATCTTCCGCCGGAGATCGTGCACGGGGAAGCGCCGGCCGTCGCCAAGGGAGAGGCAAAGAGTCTTGACGATCTCTATCCGATGAGCCTCGAAAGCATGGAAAAGATACTCATCCAGAAGACGCTCGCGGAGTCAGCGGGAAATAAATCGAAGGCGGCGCGCATCCTGGGAATAAGCCGGCAGACCCTCCGGGAAAAGATAAAGCTGTACTGCATCGAGTGATTCGAGGTATTCGGGATGGATCCGGAACTGTGGGGCCTCGTTCAGAGCGCAGGCGTCGAAACGCTGCTCCGTGAAACGGCCGCCGGCGAAGGAGTGCCGGTGCGCACGTTTCCCGACGTCGCCGATCTTCTGTCCCGGGAGGAACCTCCCGGGGGAATCGTGCTCGCGATCGAGGGCGTCGGCAGATACAAGAGCTATCTCACCATACTCAAACGCCTCCAGAAGAATTTCTTTGGACTCGATATCATCGTGCTTGGCCCGGCGAAATCATCCGAAACGATCGTCCGGGAGCGTTCCCTCGGGGTCGACCGCTACGTCGTCGTCCCCGTGAAGGAGAGCGAGTTTTCCGCGGGGCTCGCGGAAACGGTTGCGATCCGGAGGATCAAGAGCGCGGCGAAATTCATCGGGCGATCGCGCGAGATAAACGAGATGCTCGAAACGGTGCTCCGGGTAGCCCCGACGGAAGTGCCCGTTCTCATCGAGGGGGAGAGCGGCTCCGGCAAGGAGCTCACGGCTCGCGCGATACATTTCGCGAGCAAGCGCCGCGAGCGGCTCTTCGAAGCGGTGAATTGCGGCTCTCTCGCGGAGGGCGTTCTCGAAAGCGAGCTCTTCGGACACGAGCGAGGATCGTTCACGGGCGCGGTGGCGAGGCGGCAGGGGCTCTTCGAGCGCGCGAACCGCGGAACGCTTTTCCTTGACGAGGTCGGGGAGATGTCGCTCAACATGCAGGTCCGCCTTCTTCGCGTCATCGAGACCGGGGAATTCCTGCGGGTCGGAGGCTCCGAACGCGTCCGTTCCGACGTGAGAATCGTCGCCGCGACGAACCGTTCGCTCGACGCCGCCGTCGAGCGGGGCGGGTTCCGGAAAGACTTGTACTATCGGCTCAGAGTCGTACAGATCAGGATACCGCCGCTCAGGGCACGGCCGGACGACATTCCACTCCTTATCCACTTTTTTCTCGCGCAGGCCGGGAGGAAGCACGGCCGGAGGATTCGGGGCATCGAGAAGGAGGGGATGGATCTGCTCATGAGCTACCCCTGGCCGGGCAACGTGCGGGAGCTCGCCAACGTCATCGATAATCTCGCCATCATGAGCAGGGATCAGACGATCCGCACAGTGGATGTCGAAAAGCGGTTGAAGGAAAAAGCCTCCGCCCAGGCATTTCCCGATCTTCCCGTGCACGTGCCGAAGAGCAGAGAGGAGGTCGAGCGGGAGCTCATCCTCAATTCGCTGCTCTCCCTGCACAACGACATCAAGGAGGTTCTGGGAATTCTCAGAGGGGAGCGGCCCCCGGGGGGCGCACGGTGGCGGGGGCTGGTCGAGGTCAAGGAGGTTGACGGATCGAAGCCGCGCAATCTCGAGAAGATGGAGCGCGACGCCATACAGGATGCTCTCGGAGCGAGTGCGGGGAACCGGCGCAAGGCCGCGAGGCAGCTCGGGCTATCCGAGCGTACGCTGTACCGGCGAATCAGGAAATACAAGCTTGGTTGAAGCCTTCGATTCGATTTGAATTATAAGCGGACACTTGTTATAATTCTAAAGGAGCAATGAAAGAACGGCCCTGGACCGCACGTATGACGGTAGCCCATTTGCATAATCCCCTGGGAATTTGGAGGAACCGATGCGTCGTTTCATTATAGGCACCTGCCTCGCTCTCCTGATCTCTCCATCGGCATCCCACGGCGCGAAATACGCGGGGGAATTCATGGCCCTCGGGGGCGGAGCTCGGGCAATGGGTATGGGAGGCGCTTTTATCGCTGTGGCGAACGACGCCACGACGACGTTCTGGAATCCCGCGGGGCTCGTCGATATCTCTTCGTTACGGGAGCGTTCCGGAAGCTGGGAAGCCGTGCTCATGCACGCCGAGCAATTCGGCAATCTCATCGATTCCAATTTTTTCTCGGCGGCGTTTCCGATAAAGCCCGGGGAATCGGCGTGGGGGATATCGATCATCCACATGGGAATCCCCGATATTCCGGTAATTCTGCTCAAACCGGGCATGATCACGAACTCGGACGGCGACGACGTATATGAGCCGTACAATCCGCAACCGGAAGGGTTGAACCTGAGCGCCGGAGACATCCGGTACGAGAGCGCGAACGATGTCGCCGCCCTCTTTTCCTATGCGCAGCGGTTCACGTTCGGATCGGCGGGCGCGAGCGTCAAGATCATCCGCAGCGATCAGGTTACCGGGGTCACCAGTCTCGGCATCGGGCTTGATCTCGGGCTCCTCAAGCGCGACGTCTGGAAAGATCTCGCCATGGGCGTGAAGCTCCAGGATGCGACGGGAACGTATATCGGCTGGAGTACCGGAGAGCGCGAGTTCATCTATCCGGCGCTCAAGCTCGGCTGCGCATATCCGCTGCGATTCGAAGGAATGGGCAGCACGCTCGTCCTGGCCGTCGACGGCGACTTCCGTTATGAGAACAGGCGCGGTGCGGCGCAATTCTGGATCGGCAGCGCGAGCGCGGATTTCCATCTCGGCGCCGAGATTCTTATCAGGGATATCGTCGCGTTGCGCGGAGGGTTGGACATGGGGCGTCCGACGGCGGGGATGGGCATCATGCTTCGCGATTTCGGGCCCTGGGGCATGTCGCTCGGGCTCGACTACGCGTTGCTCCATCATGACGAATTCGATATGACCCATCGTGTTTCGCTGATAGCCGCTCGATGAAGCATATCTTCATGAACGGAATGGAACGATACAGGGGAATCGGAAATCCTTGAAAACGCTTGTCCTGATACTCGCCGGCGGCACCGGTGCGGAGCTGTCGGTGCTGACGCGCCATCGGGCGAAGACCGCGGTGCCGTTCGGGGGCCGCTATCGAGTCATCGATTTCTGCCTCAGCAACTGTGTTCATTCAGGTTTGCACGAGATTGCGGTGCTCGCGCAATATTCGCCGAAGTCGCTCATCGATCATATCGGCATGGGAAAACCATGGGATCTCGACCGCAAAACCGGGGGCGTGTATATACTCCAGCCGACGCATAACGGCGAAGCCGCGACTTGGTACCTGGGCACCGCGGACGCCCTCTACCAGAATATCGATCTTATCAAGAATTCCAGGGCCGATACGATTCTCGTCCTTTCCGGCGATCAGATCTACGTGATGGACTATCAGCCGCTGCTTCGCTACCACGCCGAGAAGGGGAAGGCCGTCACCCTCGCGATCAAGGAGGTTCCTGCGAGCCAGCGATCCCGCTTCGGCATGGTTCGGCGCTCCCGCGACGGGCTTTTGACCGCGTTCCGTGAGAAGCCGGCCGCCTCCACCTTTCGTTTTGCGTCGCTCGGGATATACGTGTTCCGGCGCGAATTTCTGCTCGATGCGCTCGGGCTCGGCAAGACGAATATCGTATTTGACGTCGTTATGCCGCTTCTCAAACGCGGCGACGTGGCGGGATACGCGTTCGAAGGTTACTGGGAAGACATCGGCTCGATCCAGAGCTATTACCGATCGTCGCTTCAGCTCCTGAGAAACCGGCTCCTGATCACCGATCCCGATTGGCCCATCTTCACGAGGGGGAGCGAGCTTCCTCCCGCGCGATGCGCCGATGGATCGCGCGTCAGCAATTCGATCGTGGCTGACGGCTGCGTCGTAAAGGGAGAAGTCTCCGGCTCGATTCTCTTTCCCGGAGTGACGATAGAGAAGGGCGCCGCCGTGAAGGACAGCATCGTATTTTCCTATTCGCGCATCGGGAGCCGCGCGCGCGTGATTCGAGCTATCCTGGATAAGTTCGTCGTGATTGGAAACGAAGCGAGGGTGGGAGGGGAAGGGCGCGGAGGGGCGGCGCCGTCCGGCGGGCGGGAGATGAGTCGGCCCCACGATGAAACGGCGGGCATCGCCGTTCTCGGGCGGGGCGCGCGCGTCTCGCAGGGAGCGAGGGTGCGCGCCGGAACGCTCGTCGAGCCGCACGCGAGTATCGGAGCGCGGAGGTAACATTGAACAGAACAGTCGTCTTCATTCTGGCGGGGGGCGTGGGCAAGAGGCTCAGCCTCCTCACGCGTTACCGCGCAAAACCGGCGGTTCCCTTCGGTGGAAAATATCGCATCATCGATTTCACGCTGACGAACTGCATCAGGTCGGGTATCGATGAGGTATACATCCTGACACAATACATTTCCCGATCGCTCGTTCGACATATAGGAATTGGAAAGCCATGGGATATGGACAGGATGACGGGGGGCCTGCACGTGCTTCATCCGCATCTGGGGTATCAGGCGGCGGACTGGTATCGAGGTACGGCGGACGCGATATTCCAGAATATTTCGGTCCTGAAAAAGCTTGACTGTGAAAACGTGCTGATTCTTTCGGGCGACCACGTGTACCTCATGGACTATCGGGATTTCATCACGTTTCACGAAGAGAAGGGCAAGCCCGCATCCGTCGGGGTGGTGAGCGTGCCGAAGGGGATGACGAGCGAATTCGGCATCGCTACAGTGGATAAAGGCGGGGCTATAAAGAAGTTCGAGGAGAAACCGAAAGAGAGCAGCGGCGCGTTGGCGTCAATGGGTATATATATATTTAATAAGGAGTATCTCATATCAGTTCTTAAAGAACTTGAAGCAAAGCATAGCGATCTCGATTTCGGAAAACATGTGATTCCGCACCTCGTTTCGAAGGGTACGATCTCCGCGTTTCGGTTCTCGGGATACTGGCTGGATATCGGAACGCTGAAGAGCTACTATCAGGCGAGTCTCGAGCTCCTGGCCGCGAGACCGCGCCTCAAGCTCTATAATTGGGCATCGCCCGTTCTGACGGCTCCCGATGATTCCCCGCCCCTGGT
>Ga0265296_1003966_pt1 | contig 13228 bp, 5 predicted proteins | sample MunlanPumphouse1_FD_189073 | JGI IMG/M metagenome (GOLD analysis project Ga0265296, IMG submission 189073) | Groundwater microbial communities from a municipal landfill in Southern Ontario, Canada - Pumphouse #1 | ecosystem: Environmental > Aquatic > Deep subsurface > Groundwater | place: Canada... | reverse complement strand
GAAGAGGTTGCATTCTGCCCTTGGCTATAGATCTCCAGAACAGTTCGAAATGGGGGTTGCTTTAAGTACTGTTGCTTAACTAACTGTCTACTATCAGGGGTTCACTCCACAGCGACTCTTAAGCCCATTTCATGCGCAATACGCCCTGCATTCTCTAGTCCATCTGCACAGCCAAATGTCCTTATCCAAGAAGTATGGGGCGCAATAATCTTCATTCTTGCCCTCAATTGATCTTCACTTATTTGCCTGGTCAAAGGGTTATTTGGATCTTGTCCATCTATATATGGACTAAAATCTAGCCCATAAGTAGGGCTTAGTTCTTCGGTACTCAAGAGAAACTTCTCCCAAGACCCTACAGCGTTGCGATTAGCTACAACTCCGTCGCCGCCTCCGCCTTCTGCACATACAAACTGGCCATTAGATGCTTGGAGGGCCACATTATTATTGCCCTGATCAATGAGTCTGAATGTTTCCCATGCACCTATAGCGTTACGGTTTGCCACAACTCCATCTCCACCACCGCCTTCTGCACATACAAACTGGCCATTAGATGCTTGGAGGGCCACATTATTATTGCCCAAATCCATGCGCTTAAACTTCTCCCAAGACCCTACAGCGTTGCGATTAGCTACAACTCCGTCGCCGCCTCCACCTTCTGCACATACAAACTGGCCATTGGAAGTGCACAGAGCTACATTACCAAGATTGATGCGTTTGAACGTCTCCCATGCACCTACTGCGTTGCGGTTAGCTACGACTCCGTCTCCACCACTGCCTTCTGCACAAACGTATTGGCCATTATAAGCGCGAAGAGCTACATTGTTGTTCCCTAGATCGATGAGTGTGAATGTCTCCCATGGACCAATTGAATTGCGATTGGCTACAACTCCGCCACCACCATCGGCGCAGACATACTGACCGTTAGCGGCCTGTAGAGCCACATTATTGTTTCCTAGGTCGATTAGTCCAAATGTCTCCCAACCAGCTATTGTGTTGCGGTTAGCTACGACTCTATCACTACCTCCACCTTCTGCACATATGTACTGGCCGTTAGCAGCACGAAGAGCAAGATCTCCCTTTGCTGCTGATACACCTTCGAGTGCAGATATCAGAATTATGGGGAATACACTCAAGAGAAGCGCGATGCGCATTAGTTTATTTATTTCCATTGACCTCACCTTTATGGCAGTTCAAATTACTGGAACCGGCGACTAGCGAATAGGAACGCATGAAAAATTATTTTCAGGATCTCTGCGGATTTTTATAACTCCCCTGACCAGCCTGCATACACAGGCCGGCAGGAGATACCCGTAAGCCAATTGCAGAGATAGAATTTAATCCTTCGTCTAAATTGAACCTACTGACCATCCTTTCTCTTTTAGCACATTTGATGCAGTATCTCGAATGTAACTATCTTTGTCCTCCTTGGAAGCCTGGACTAATGGATCGGCTGACCGAACATCATCAATTTTCCCAAGAGCCTCAGCAGCCCAATATCGTACGCTGCTCTCATTATCTTTCAGCGCTTGTATGAGAGGATCTATAGCACGGCTATCTTTGATATTTCCCAGAGCTTCTGCAGCCTGATATCTGACGCGGGGGTCTTCGTCCTTTAAAGCCTGGATCAATGGATCGACTGCTTTTTCACTCCCTATCTTTCCAAGAGCCCCAGCAGCTCTAGCTCGAACGGAGCTATTATCATCAGTGAGAAATTGTATCAGTGGTTCCACAGCTTCAGAATCATTAAGCTCCCCAAGAGCTAACGCCGCTGAACTTCGAACTTCCCAATTGGGATCATTCAATGACTGGATCAATGGGCCCATAGAACGATCATCTTTGATCCATCCCAGAGCTTTCGCCGACTCTGATCGAACGGAGCTGTTGTCATCCTTGAGAGCCAGGACCAAAGGCTCTACAGCTGCAACATCATTGAGCTCGCCCAGTGTCATTGCAGCTTGCGCTCGCACGGCACTATTTTCGTCCTTTAGATCTTGTATATATTGATCAGAATTCTCTCCCAAGGCAGCCACGCCAAGCACTATCAGGCTCAGAGCAAATATAAAGGCCAATCGATGTTTCAAGACATTACCTCCTTGATTCTTCATTTATTCCTGGTTGGAGATAATCCATGCCGTTAATAACGCCTAAATATACCAGGTCTCTATCTCCCGAAAAAGTGATGTGAGGATAAATCTCCCCACATCTATCGCAGGTGTTCCTGTTGGAATGTTGCATTTTTGCGGTATTCTAGCGTGGGATAAGCTTGAACGTTTCCCAACCACCAATTGCATTGCGGTTAGCTACTACTCCATCACCACCTCCACCTTCTGCACACAGATACTGGCCATTGGCTGCCTGTAGAGCATAGTATCCATTTCCCCTATCGATAAGCTTGAACGTCTCCCATCCACCAATTGCATTGCGGTTGGCTACTACTCCATCGCCGCCTCCACCTTCTGCACACAGATACTGGCCATTGGCTGCCTGTAGAGCCACGTTACCGTTCCCTCGATCAATGAGTTTGAAGGTCTCCCATCCACCTATTACATTGCGATTGGCTACTACTCCATCACCACCTCCACCTTCAGCACACAGATACTGGCCATTGGAAGCTTGAAGTGCCCCTTGCGCAGGTACAACAGGTACCGAGAGATCAATTACCCCGAAAGTCTCCCAACCACCAATTGCATTGCGGTTGGCTACTACTCCATCACCACCTCCACCTTCAGCACACAGATACTGGCCATTGGCTGCCTGTAGAGCCACGTTACCGTTCCCTCGATCAATGAGTTTGAAGGTCTCCCATCCACCTATTACATTGCGATTGGCTACTACTCCATCACCACCTCCACCTTCAGCACACAGATACTGGCCATTGGCTGCCTGTAGAGCATAGTATCCATTTCCCCTATCGATAAGCTTGAACGTTTCCCATCCACCTATTGCATTTCGGTTGGCTACGACAGCACCACCTCCGCTGCCTTCGGCACAGAGATATTGGCCATTAACGGCACGAAGAGCCACATTTCGTGCATCCGAATTCTGGAGCGTGGTAAACGTAGCAGTGCTGCTAGCCCAGCCAGTGCCTGCGGAGTTGGTAGCATAGCATCTGTAATAGTAAGGAGTTCCAGGAGTTAGAGGGCTGAGGTCGCGATAATATGTTCCTATGGCATTTGTTCCCAGGTTTTCATTATGCTGCCATGAACTTGGATTTGTGTCGCCATCGCTGGTTCCCCAGACGATATGTAATTCTGGATTCGCGCCACCTGTATTTGTTATCTGTGCACCTACTGTGGCTACACTGGCCTCGATACCTGAAGCGGCTCCATCATTGGTCACTGTAGGCGTGTAGTCTCCAGATCCGGTGGTGAATGTTGCCGTGCTGCTAGCCCAGCTTGTTCCGGCAGAGTTTGTAGCATAGCATCTATAGTAGTATTGTGTTCCAGGAGTTAGGCCGCTAATATCCTTATAGAAAGTTCCAGTCCCCAGAACTCCCATGGATTGATCGTTTTGCCAGTTGGCCTGAGTGGTAACCCCATCGGTCGTACCCCAGCATATATGCACGGCTGGATTCTCGCCACCTGTATTTGCGATTTCTCCGTTTAGCCTAGCTGAATTCGCAGTAACCAATTCCCAACCAACGCCATTGGTTACTGTAGGCTTCGAAATCGCAGGTGGAGTGTCAAACTGAGCCGTGCTGCTAGCCCAACTTGACCCAGCAGAGTTTGTAGCATAGCATCTATAGTAGTAACGTGTTCCTGGGGTCAGGCTGCTAATGTCCCAATAGAAAGTTCCCAGCCCTAACTTTCCAAAATTCTTACTGGCTTCCCAGGAGTTTTGATTGGTGCCACCATCAGCTATCCCAAAATATATATGCACTTCGGGATTGTCGCCACCTGTATCAGTCAACTCTCCGTTCAACCTAGCGGAGTTTGATGTAACCAATGTTGCTCCAATACCATTTGTTACTGTAGGCTTATTGGCGGAAACTAGAGATACTGCCAGTGGGTCTGATAATACTGAGTATGCACTCTGGCTATTTACGGCCATAGCTCGGATATTGTAAGTCCCTGCATTGCTCCAGCTATGGGGCGCATTAACAATAGTTCCAGAGTCGACTAGGCTAACAGATGTGGTTGTTCCATCTCCCCAATCGAATATGTAACGCACCTGGTATCCATTAGGATCGACAACTGATGTAGAGTATTTGTAAGAAGTCTTCGTGATTCCCTGGCTCGGACCAACAGGTTCGGATGGGCGATTTGGAAGACTACTTACTCCATGGCTTGCATATATTTCATTTATAGCAGTTTCTGAACCATAGTTCTGAATCCAGTATGCTCTGAAATCATTTATCGATTCAGGTTGATACGTCTTAATGATATCAAAAATTGGGGCAAATCCTTTGTATAATAAATCCAAATCAGGATCTAGTGGATGATTATTTGAATCAAATATATCCCACCAAATGCTTGCTGCCGCACCTTCAATTATGTTTCCCTGATAAGTCCCGGTATCACAGTCCGGTCCACGATACCAGTTATTATCTTCAATATTCTTATTTGTCCCACTGCTGCATACATCCCAGTCGGATGCTTTTGTGGGATCATTTTCTACTGCTGCTTGTATAAATTCTGCCCAACCTTCTATTATGGCAGCCCCTTCACACGTCTTACTATAGAAATTATGAGGAGGATAACCGCATGTTGTTTCGAAATTGCACCCCGATAGCGGGCTATATACAGAATACATCACAGTATGAGCAAATTCATGGTAAATAACCTGGTATTGGCCTACCGAATCATAATCAGTTATAGTTGGCAAATATATAGTTTGGCGACATGCACTTGGCCAATTCCCGGAAGGGAATTGTAAAGTAACTCTTGGGTTAGCATATCCGGTTGTGTCGCTAAACCATTTATATACTGTTACAAGGTGATCATAGGCATTCCATGCCAGATTGAGCGGGATAGAAGGAAGGGTACCAAGATTGTTAGAACCTGGCGAAATTGTTTTAGATCCAGTAGTTGGTACTCTAAATCCGTATGTTACTCCATTTGCATTGGTAACTTCTCCCGCATCTGTATCTGAGAATTCTGTGTCAGTAAATACCCAAAAATGTAATTGGTTATAAGTTGATATATCTACATTACTAAATGTAAAATATCCATTCAGATCCGTATTGGTCACTGAAAGTATTGTGTCAGCAGCATTGGCGATTCCAATAACTGCTTTTCTTACTGGATGTGGCGAATTTTGTAGGTCAAGGTAATTTATCTGACCAGAGATTGATGCAATACTAGCGGACGGCAACGGATTACTTATATTCTTCGAGTAATTCAGTTGCACAAATTTGTTTAAATTTTCCTCTATTTTAATTAAAGTCGTCTCATACACAAGTTTATATGCAGGTATATTTCCACCGGTTACATTGATATCAATGAAATAATATCGATTGAAACCTTCTAATTTTTCATTTTCAATCCATGCGCTAATTAAGGATGCTCCTCCCTCTGTCGGCATAATTGAAACATTAATTTCAAATTTTTTGCCCTGCTTTAAATCCTCTCTCCACGTGAGATTGCCATTTACAAGTTTAATACCCTCCGGCAGTATTATTTCGATACTAGTATTAGGGGCATCAACAATTGGCTCAAGAGTAAGGTTAAGCTCGGCAGTACTATTTACAGTAGCACTGCCAATAAGGCTAAAGCTGCCTTTGTATATATCTTTTGTCATCACATCTGAGACAGAAGTAAGGTTAGAATTGCTATTGCTAACGATAAATCCGTATGTAGGCAAAATCAACACGAGCGCACTGATTAACAGAAGCATTATTGGCACAATATACTTTGGCATAGTCTACCGCTCCCCTCCCCACTTTAAATCATCTTCATTTGAAATCATTTAGGTTCAGCGAAGCTGAATAACACTGTATGACTATATATAGTTTATCATAATATTGTATTCGCCGACTCAATTTTGACCCACCAAGAAGCAAAACCTCCTCTCTCCAAGTATGCTGAGAGGTGGGCTCTAAGGTGAAAACGATGGCTGATATAATGGTTGTGATAATAGGATCTAGAAATATGCAAGCGATAAATGTCATCGTGGCCTTTCGACGGATTATCTCTTTGTCACCTTGACCAGGGAATGGATCGTCTGCAAGTGTTTTACATTTTTCGATCACTACCCTCTGGCTTTTTGAAGGCAATGCGTTGACGAACTCCAAAGCCTTTTTCCTGATGATCAGCTGATAGGCTACCACGGGAACACCACAAACACGCCTTCTTCCACAATCTTTTCCATATCCGGGAAAATCCTAAATATATCTTGCTGTTTGCTCAATCTGCAAGTTATTCATAGTCGGTTATGCAGACATCCAGGTCATAATCAGAGCCCATGATAATTTTATAAATATGCTTTCGACCTCGTAAGGTCTGGGTTTGCGCTCTGGATTCCACAGCGTGATTTGATTCTAGCCGATGCTGCTTTTTCGTTATCGGGCGATTGTCGATAAATGATTTCATAGAGTATGGAATAATCAGTTAGGCAGAAGCGAAAATAGGGCCCGTTGAGAAGATGTCAAAAAGAGAGATGATAGCTTGCAGGTTACACGCACTTACCTTCAACTATCTTGATCTCCTCTTCTGTCAGCCCGTAAAGCTCGTAGACCAGGTTGTCTGTCTGGCGCTGGAAGAACGATCAGCCTTTATACCCCCCAGATCCTTTGGCCTTGGCGATGCATAAACTGGTTTTTGAGCTTGGGGAGCACCAGTGACCGGGATTGATGAGGTGCATTGTGTTGAATGCTAACGAAACCCCAAAATGTATTCATCCCATTTCATGAAACTTTTTAGGTCAGAATGGATTGCAGCATCCGCCGATCAGAATGGTTTATATATGCCATTGAAGAGAATCCTTGTTGTGGCAGAAGGACTACTGAGCTTGGTGCGGAAGTTCTTCGCAAATCTTTCCCATAATCAGGATGTAAATTTGATCTCTCCAAATTTGATCTCTCCAAATTTGATCTCTCCAAATTTGATCTCTCCAAATTTGATCTCTCCAAATTTGATCTCTCCAAAAGAGATGATAGAGAAAAGAGGTCTAGATGGCCTTTGCGAAACCGCTGATGCATATTATCGTAGAATGCCCATCCCCAATCAGTCGATGGCTAAACCATTCTCTGACTTCCGAGAAGGTCCACATATTTTGATACAGCTTGGCAAGCTCTTAGATGGCATGCATCTCGGAAAAGGCATGACGGTTTTAGATTTTGGGGCCGGTACCTGCTGGCTCTCCAGATGTCTGGCTCAGTTGCAATGTATTCCTATCGCAGTAGACGTTTCAGCGACTGCATTGAAAATGGGGGAGATCCTGTTCAAGGATTATCCACCGGTGGGTGGTTGCATAGCCCCTCCTAAATTTTTATGCTTCGATGGGTATAAGCTGCCACTGGAGGCATCCAGTGTAGATAGGATCATTTGCTTTGATGCCTTCCACCATGTTCCGAATCGTCCTGAAATTCTTCAAGAATTTTATCGAGTCCTACGCTCAGGAGGAATAGCAGGTTTCTCCGAACCCGTGGGAAGACACTCAGAGAGTCCACAAGCACAGATGGAAATGCGGAATTACGGCGTGCTCGAAGATGATATCATCCTGGAAGAATTGGAAAGAGATAGTGTCAAAATTGGATTCAAATTATCCGTGTGTGATCCATCCGGCATCTTTTTCCTACATAAGGGGAATTATATACCCGATAGTAGGTGTTCCGACGGGTTGCGCCATGAAATTGAGATTGTCTCTGGCAAACTACGAATCAAAAATACCGGGGGAGCCGTTTGGTTGCATGACGTTCAATCTGGACTAGGGAAAGTGTACGTGGGAGCACATCTATTTCAAGGAGAGGGCCTGGTAAATTATGATTTTCTCCGCATTCCACTCCCGCATGATATCCATCCAGGCGAATCCGTAGAGTTTCCTGTGCCAGATATCCCACCGAACCACCGATTAGTGGTCGATATGGTATCAGAAGGCGTGACGTGGTTTGAGAACCTCTATAGCGTGCCCATAGAATTGCGTCCATCTGGCTAATCCTTGACATCGAAGGCATTTGAGGTCATCTTATTATCCGGCCTTTTGGGGCATCCACTCTGTATACCAATTCTCATGCAGGATTACATCCAGCAGTTGCTGAGTGCTCTGCTTCCAGGTTAGCCTCAGCATGTCGTCCGACTTTGGATGATGGTCAGATTGGTACAGCCCCAGCCATTCCCGCACCGCTTTTGCAAGATCATCAGGCTCTTTACCATTGAAGTAAAACGCATGCCCGCCCGCCACCTCGTGGAATACTGGAATGTCACGGGCAATGATGGGCAGATTGTGCTGCGCGGCCTCGATGAGCGGCAGGCCGAAGCCTTCACCTTCGGAGGCAGCGACAAGACAAGAGGACGCGGCATAGACCTTTTCCAGATATTCGTCGCTGATGCCTTCGAGCCAGAAGAGGCGCTTGCCCCGTTCTGGGTGGCGGCACAGGGTTTCTACCAGCGTTTCCACCTTCCAGCCCTGCTTGCCGACGATGACGATGTTGGCATCCACACCCTCCAACCAGAGCTGTTCAAAGGCAGCAAGAGTTTGCGCATGACTTTTACGCGGCTCAATGGTGCCCACCATCAAGAAGCTGGGACGGGCGGCAATCTGAGCAAGGACCTGCTGCGCTTCATCCGGCAAACCGCGGGTTGGCACAGAGTTTTCGATATCTGCACCATTGTGTGACCACCCAATTTTAAACGGTCGTAGTCGCTTCGGGCCGTTAGCTCTGAGCCATTCCGTTAGCACTTCTGCGCTGGTGCGGGAGACGCAAATAGCCCCATCGAAACGAGTGATAGCTTCTAGCCAGAGGACATATGCCGTTGCCACTCCAGAATGAAACGCGTGAGGTAATGCGATCGGAAGTAGATCATGAACCACAAAAAAGACCCGGGCACACCGATGGCGGAGCGATTCCAGATAGTCCGCTTGCGCCGGCACCACCTCCAGTTGCAGATCGAGCCCGAGGAAAATGTCGCCGGGATTTGCCTCGATCGGATCGTCTGCTAAGCCACCCGCGGGACACTGCAAAAAGCGCAAAGTGAATTCTCGAGCATAGCGATAACCAAGGCTGTCTGTAGTGGCATAGACCGGTTCCACCTGATAGCCGATAGGGGGGTTGTGGAGCAATTCTTTAAGAATGCTTCGTGTCACGCGCTGAATACCGCTTTCGGAATCCCGTTGCACTAACTCGGAAACATCCACAAGAAGCTGACGTCCTGGTCTCTTGGGGGGCATATTCTGGGCGATGGCTGTGGCCAGGGCCATGATTGCACCTTCCTCTGAAGGTAGAATCTTCGATCTGGCCAAAGCATCGACTAACGTTTGCTTGCTCGTTTGCGCCCCAGCATAGAAGGTCTCAATTGCCTTAGCATATTGATCAGCACACGCACGGGGTGCGTGATGAATCAAGATTTCCTCGCGTGCTCGGGCGCCCAGTGCCTGGCGCCTTTCGGAATCTCGCCATAATGTCTCCAGCGCCTCGATCAGCTCGGCATCCTCGAACTCATCCGGTATCATCCATACGGCATCTTGCGGCAGTTCGGCTATCGAGCCGTTGGCGTTGACAATGGTGGCCAAGTCGTGATTCATGCAGTCCAAAATCGCTGCCGAGGTTTCACCGCGAGTGATCGTTCTGAGCTGCACCGCCATGTCGGCGGCCACAAGGTAATGTCGAAATGCATCAGCATTCGCCCAGCCAGTGATGCGAATACGATCGCTCAGGCCACTTTGGCGGATAATTTCCAGCAATTGCCTGCCATAGTCACTACCGTCATTCTCACCCACAAAGATCAATAGACACCGAGGATCCTGTGCCAATTGAGAGTTCAACCAGGCTCTAAGAAGAGATTGATTTTGCTTGATCGGACCGAGCATGCCAAAACTGCATACGACAAAATTGTCTGGTCTCAGACCGAGTTTATTGCGAGCGGCATTCCTGTCAGCCACTCTGTCCGGTGCACGCAAAAGCGGAATAACCTCCCAGTCGTCTTCCAGCCCATCTCCATACCACTCTTTAGCCAACCTGATCGAATAAGAGGAATGTACGATCATGCCGACTGACTTCTGGAGGACGCTGAAGTTGCAAGGATATTTGAAGATGACATCCGCCTTTTCCTTAACATGAAAACTATCCCAAACCGCAGCATAACCATGCGACACATAAAGCTCTCGCACCCATGCGCCAGGAACACAGCCATTGCGATCCAAGTGTGCTTTTATGGAGCTCAGGAAGAAATCATGTAGTACCACTACACCGGAAAAGCGATCCAGCAGACCAAACATATGCTGATGGAAAGGGGAGTTGCCCAAGTGGTAGAGTATGCGGTCGTAGCAGTCGGCGTGTTGGATGAACCACTCAACGGTCCGGATAGGCAAACATGACTTGATCCAGGGGTCGGATACATCCGGCTGGGCGACGATAACCTCGATATCGTAATGGCGAGACAACTCAGGTAACAGCTCGGCGCTGTAATCGGCAATGCCGCTGCGCTCAGGCGGTAGAGGCGAGATATAGGCAAGCTTGGGGCGGCGGACGGGCAATTGCATGGTCTTGCAACGCTTTTGTAGCTCAGCGTAAAATCGCTCAAAAGCTGTGATAGCCCGCTTGGCGCACCCATCCCAAGAAAATTTTTTTGCATGCTCAGCGCCATAGCGGATTAGCTCCATGCGGAAGGCGTCATTCGTCAGCACTTCTGTGATTTTTGCCGCGATGGCATCTTCAGAATATGGGTCAAATAGAGCATCTTCTCGCCCAATTACTTCCGGCAGACTGGAGGTGTTGGCAGCGATTACCGGCGCGCTGCAGCGCATCGCTTCCAGCGCAGGCAGGCCGAAGCCTTCATGCCACGAAGGAAAAACAAATAGCCTGCACAAATTATAGAGTGCTACCAGATCATCTTCAGGCACAAAACCGGTAAGGATCATCTCATCCGCTTCCATACCCAGCTGACGTGCCATATTTTCGAGCGCCCTTTGGCTCTCGGGCTGAGCAGAACAGACAACAGCGAGCTGGTGAGCCTGGCGTAGATCTTCAGGTAAACGGGCAAAAGCGCGGATCAGTCCCTCAATGTTCTTGCGGAAGTCGATACCGCCTGTGTACATAAGGAAGGGCCTCGTTAAACCATATTTCTTACGCAGGCGCTGTTCATCTTCAAGGGAGATGAATATCTCCACAAAACGGTCATCTGCCGCAGTTGAGACATTCACCACCCAGTCCTCGGGAAGGTCAAGATAATCGATACCTTCCCGGCGTGACGATTCGGAGATCGCCAGCCATAAATTTGCGCGTCGCAGATGATCGATTTTTCTGAGGTACCAGCTTTGAACCGCCGGGTTTTCGAGATAGTGTCGAGAGTGGATAAAGGGAATCAGATCGTAGAGCGTGACTGCGGTAGGAATTGATTGCGAAAAAACACCGATGCTAGTAACAGCGTCATCACCCAGACCTTCAAACAGACTTGAAACGAGAACTATATCCGGCTTCAAGCTGGCCAGAAAGGCTTCACGAAGGCATTCTGCAGCTGCGCGTCGCCAAGTATTCAAAGGATCGGCAGCATCCACAGGTCCGGGCGTAGTCCAGACACGGATATTTTCCTGTATCAGCAGGCCATCGAAGGCTGCGCGGATGGATTCAATGGTTTCCGGGAAAAGGCCATTCAGGGCGATGATGATCTCGTGCTCACCACGATTGCGGACAATAGCCTGGGCGAGCGACAGAGAGTAGCGACCGATACCCCTATTGCGTGATCCTGTGGACTGCGCTCCTTGCAGGTCGATAACGATACGCATTAATTGTCTCTCCCCTTGTATCGTTCTATGGCAGCCATCAAGTCGGTATAGACGCGATATGTGCTCGGTGTAAGGTTCGAATGGTCGGTTGGCGGCACGTAATGTATCTCAGGAGAAATCTGCATTTTTGTGCCGTCGCGAATTATTTCCCTTGTGGCAGCAAACCTGTGCATCCATGCATCAAGTGCCGGATATCTGCGCAACAAAGCCAACGCCCATGCTTTTAGCATAGGATGAGCTAAAGCAAAACGGATTAGACAAGCAAGGACAGGACTGAGCATTCTCTTAATGCCACTTATGATCGTCTGAGGGATGCGGGCGAGAATCGCCCGCACCCAGAGCAGCGCATCGAAGGCAACGCGCAATGGACGAGTGATACGCCAACAGCAGCTGGCCTGCATGGCTTGATGTTCGTGATTCAGACTATCTGCAAAAGTCCACAATTGATTGAATCTGCTATTGAGTTCATCGATCTTGGTTTTCGAGGCGTTCCATTCGGTTTCGAGCCACTTCGCGCGCTCACGCTCAACTGTCTGGGCTGTGGAGGCTTCTGAAACTGCTTGTTGGGCGTTGGCTTCGGCTTGCTGCTGCGCATTCTGCTTGAAGTCATCAAATAAATTGGGTGGATACTTAAATGCAGGTATGATGTGAGGATGTTCATTCGCCACGTAAAAGCGATTTATCCCATCGGCATAAGCAAAGCGATAATCTGCAGTGAGAAGTATGGGCTCCCATATATCATGGCTCTCCTGCTGAGACATAGGCAAGGTTGCCTTAACGACAACGACCCAAGGGCGGTATTTTGTCCAATCATTACCCCTTAATGCAGCTTCCTCAAGCCCTTCAACATCGACTTTGAGGAAATGGACGTCTTGATCCTCTGGCACATGTTGTTTCCACAAGGTTGCAAGATTTGTGACCACTACATCCTGTTTATCGATTGTCAAACCTGTACGGGCATGTCTTTGAGCAATGGCTTCATCAAGAGTCGATAAACCAGGATTCCTCAAAAAATTCATGATGAGTGTTCCTTCCTTGTCACTTATTGCAATGCGCAAATTTATATCGCGAGTCCGACGCGTCATTAGCTGGGCATGGAACTGTGAATTTTTTGGTTCGACATTAATACCTCGCCAGCCGTGCTCGTAGAAAGCGCGCGTTACAGAGTCGAGATCAGGGGAAAATGCACCTACATCGATATAGAATCCATTCTCAATATGCTTCAGCGCCCGCCAAAGCGGTAGCGTGCCAGTTTTGTTGTAAATTTCATAGTAATATCCAGTAGCAAGAACCAACTTGCATTTCACCAGATAACAGCAAGTTATTTCTTCAAGGGATATTATAATTG
>Ga0265296_1003964_pt1 | contig 13229 bp, 15 predicted proteins | sample MunlanPumphouse1_FD_189073 | JGI IMG/M metagenome (GOLD analysis project Ga0265296, IMG submission 189073) | Groundwater microbial communities from a municipal landfill in Southern Ontario, Canada - Pumphouse #1 | ecosystem: Environmental > Aquatic > Deep subsurface > Groundwater | place... | reverse complement strand
TAATAGCTTAAATCAAGCCTCCTGGACCACTCCCAGTAATGGGCCTCATCAGGACTTAAATCCACAACACCTGATGTAATGTAATATAAACGGAACAGAATGAAACACAGCAGAGACATCAAAAAAACTGTATTGTACGGCTGAAGCTTATATCGCAGGTATGCCCATTTATAAAGATTAAGCACAAGGATAGAGATAATAATGCCGGTAAATGCACCAACAATCACATCAGCCGGATAATGAACTCCGACATATACCCTTGAAAATCCAACAACAACAGCTATTGATAAAAGCAGCCAACGCATCCATTTTTTCCTATCTGTCGGCTCTCCGGTAGACTGATAAGATAAGGCAAATATAACAGCAAAAGCATTTGCGGCATGGTTTGACGGCATGGAAAAAGAACTGCTGCAACCAACAAGCAAGTTTACCGATTCTAAGACATTGCACGGCCTAAGCCTTTCTATAATGTGTTTTAATATATTTGATGTCCAGTCTGAGAGTGCAACAGATATGACAGCAAGAGCTATCGGGATAAGAGCTCTTTTTTTATCCCTTATCAGCAGCCATCCCATTAAAATCAGAATAAGGAAATAATACTTATCTGTAATAACAGGCATCGCTACATCAAGGATACTGTTCTGCAGGCCTCTGTTTATATAAGAAAACAGGGAGGTGTCAATCTCATGAAGGCTCATCAAGTATTTCTCTCACCCTCTTTCGCAGGACATCTATCTTGAATGGTTTCTGCAGAAAATATCTTGAATCCTGAGCCGGCACCGAACCGCTTATGGTCATGAATTTTACGGAAGGGATATGCCTTTTTGCTTCTTCAGTCAGCTCATTTGTCCTGATGCCCGGCATATGCAGATCCATTATTATCATATCAAATTTTCTGGAAGCCACTGCATCCAGAAAATCTTTCATGTCAGATGCAGCTACAACTTCATAGCCTACTTTAAGCAAGGCCCTTTCTATTGATAAAAGGACCAGAGGCTCATCGTCAATGATAAGTATTTTCTCATGCATGGTGCTATATTATAAAGCAACATTTTTCTTTATTCCACTGATAAGGTATTTTGGGGTGTGCGACAAATTTATAGGTAAAGGCACATTGCTATCAATATTCCCCCTTTGGCAAAGTCGGTACGACTCGTTCTCCTCGGCGAACCCGCCTGAGTGCGGGCAACCGAGGGGGGTGTAGGTGGATTTTATGGTAGTAATCTTTTCTTAAAATCTCCCCTCGCCCCTCTTTGGAAAAGAGGATATTTACCCACTATTATGTTATCCGACATCGTTATCCCTCCTTTTTAAAAGTAAGGAATTAGAAGTGAGAAGTAAAATCTTAATTTCCTATTTCCTGCTTCCCTTTTATTTTTACATCCCAGTATTTCCATTTTAAATACTCATTAATCGCATTCGCTGCCTTTCTTCCTGCTCCCATAGCCAGGATAACCGTTGCAGAACCTGTGACTATATCTCCGCCTGCAAAGACACCCATCTTCGAGGTCATGCCTGTGTCTTCTTCAGCTACAATATAACCACTCTTGTTTAATTTTAAATCAGGCAAGGTGCTTAACAAGAGTGGATTTGATCTTGTCCCGAGCGCAGGGATTGCTACATCTATCTCAATCTGAAATTCGCTGCCTTTGATGGGAATCGGTCTTCTTCTGCCGGATTGGTCAGGCTCTCCAAGTTCCATTTTAATACATTCAACACCGCATACATTTCCCTTCCCGTCATCAATAAATCTTGTCGGATTTGTTAAAAATACAAACTCTATTCCTTCCTCATGTGCGTGATGAACTTCTGCCTTTCTTGCCGGCATCTCAGCCTCAGAGCGCCTGTATATAAGATAAACCTTTTCTGCCCCGAGCCTTAATGCTACCCTTGCTGAATCCATTGCAACATTTCCACCACCAAATACAGCAACCTTTTTACCTATCTTTATAGGTGTATCATACTCCGGGAAAAGATATGCCTTCATAAGATTAGCCCTTGTTAAAAATTCATTAGCGGAATAAATGCCATTTAGATTTTCGCCCGGTATCCCCATGAAGATGGGCAACCCTGCACCTGTTACAATAAAGCAGGCATCATATCCCTGCTCATTTAATAGTTCGTCAACCGTATTGAGTTTTCCAATTACTGTGTTAAGCTTGAGTTCAACTCCCAGATTTTTTATATATTCAACCTCTTTTTCTACTATTGCCTTTGGAAGCCTGAACTCCGGAATGCCATAGATTAAAACCCCGCCCGGTTTGTGTAATGCCTCGAATAATGTAACCTGATGGCCTGACTTTATTAAATCAGCTGCGCAGGTTAAACCACCGGGGCCGGACCCGATTATGGCTACTTTCCTGCCCGTTGGCTTTGGTTTCTCAGGAATCCTTATCTCACCTTTTTCTCTCTCATAGTCAGCAACGAATCTTTCCAGATTGCCTATTGCGACGGGCTCGCCTTTCTTACCCAGGATGCATAAAGACTCACATTGAATCTCCTGGGGACATACCCTTCCGCAGACAGCAGGCAATGCATTTTTTTCCTTAACTTTGTAACAGGCATCAAGGAATTTCCTCTCTTTTATCAGTCCTATGAATCCGGGGATATCCACCTCAACCGGGCAGCCCTCTACACAGACAGGCTTTTTACAGCATAAGCATCTGGATGCTTCCTCAACTGCCTCCCCAGATGTATATCCATATGGAACTTCCATGAAATTTCTTGCCCTCTCCTGAGGGTCCTGCTCCCTAATTTTTAGTCTGGGTTTAATTTTTTTCTCTTCTTTTTTCCCTGCTCCCATCTTATTTAAACCTCCATCTTTTCTTTATATCTGTCCATGGCTATCTTTTCTTCTTCGGGGTACATTCTCTGTCTTGCCATGAGCAGATCAAAATTAACCTTATGTCCGTCAAACTCAGGACCGTCAACACAGGCAAATTTTGTTTCTCCTCCCACTTCTACTCTGCAAGCACCACACATCCCTGTTCCATCAACCATGGTTGAATTTAAGCTGACAATGGTTTTTACATTATATTTCTGTGTTGTGATACAGACAAATTTCATCATGATGGCAGGGCCAATAGCAATTACTAATTTTATATCCTTATCCTCTTTTAAGATTTCTTCTATGGGAACGGTTACTACTGCTTTTCTTCCATAAGAGCCGTCATCGGTTGTAATGATCAGTTCATCTGATACGTTGCGCATCTTTTCTTCCCAGAAAAGGATTGATTTTGTCCGTGCACCTATAATCGATATAACCTTATTCCCTGCCTCTTTGAGTGCCCTCGTTATCGGGTAAATAGGCGCAATACCTACACCGCCTCCTACGCAAATCACCTTTCCAAAATTTTCTATAGGTGAATGTCTGCCGAGCGGGCCAATGATATCAGTGATAAAATCACCTTCTTTTAATGTCCCCAGATGGTGGGTCGTCTTGCCGACCTTCTGAAAGACAGCAGTTATAGTTCCTTTGCCCCTGTCAAAATCGGCAATTGTCAAAGGTATCCTCTCTCCCTGCTCGTGAATTTTAAGGACAAAAAAATTACCTGCCTTCGCCTTTTTTGCAATATCTTTTGCTTCGATCTCAAATAAGGTTATTTGCTCCGACAGTTCTTCCTTCTTTAAAATTGCAAACATTACCGTAGCCTCCTCTCTCGTTTGAATTCGTGCTAACTATGTTTCGATCAGATGCCCGCCTCTGCCTTGGAGAGACGCCTGTGATTTTTTTGTAAATAGCAGGAAAGTAGTTTGAATCATTGTAGCCCAGTCTCAGAGCGACATCTGTAACAGACAGTCTCTTGTCCTGTAAGAGTTCTTCTGCTCTCCGAACTTTCACTACATTGGTGATAATTTCGCAGGGAGTGGCCGGTGATATGTTTAAAGAAGCGACAAAAGTAGGTTTTGCATACTGCGGCCATTTTACAGGCAGCAGCGAGGGTCAATGATTCGGAATAGTTTTGAGTGATGAAATCTCTCACATCGAGTATCCTTAAAAGTTCCCTTTATTATTGCAAGCGCATTTAAAATTGCAATTATTAATTGGTATATTAACTATAATTATAGAATATTTCCTTTAATTTTATCCGATTTTTCTTTGTTTTTGTCCAAATTTTGGACAAATCTATTTGTCCCGAAAATACTTCTTCCACCCTCCCCCTCACCCCATAGGTGTTAACTTAAGGAATTACCGGTGCATAGAAACATTACTTTCAGTTTTTTATCTGTCATTTCAGTATCCCTTTCACAATAATATCCACTGCCTCTTCAGGAGTCAGCCCATGCGCCATAAGAGTCTCAAGCTGCCTTTTATCGACGCTCCCTATCGCTGCCTCATGGGTCACCTTTGCGAGAGGGTTAGTCACTTTCACAATAGGGACTGCGCTTGCAACGGCATTGTCCTTCACAATCTCCATGCAGTCAACATGGCCTCTGGCGCCTTCTGCATTGCCTTCTGTTATTCCAGTAACTTCCGCCCGAGCTTCATCCTCAATTGCGATCCTGGTCTTTATTATGCCCCTTGAGTTTTTGCCCGTAAGGACGACCCTTTCCTTTATATTAATATCGTCATTAGCATGGCCGAAGACCCGTGCCGTTAATTCAGTCACTGCATTCTCTCCTGCTTCGACAGAGTAATCAATAGCAAGAGTCCCAACCCTGCCGTCAATCAGGGTAAAATCTGCGAAGTATCTGCCGTTCTTGCCTATCCTGACAACTGATTTCGGAACTACCTCTATCCCCCCGTAGAGGCCGTGATAATGGGTCTCCGAATATCTCATCTCTGCGCCTTCTCCGATCTCAACCACCGCGTCCATGATATGCCGCACCTTCTCAGCATTCGGAAATATGCAGTGTGCGATAAAATGTGCAGATGAATTCTTTTCGAGGGTAACATCCATCTTGATCTTTTGACTCCCCTTTTTGTGGAGAATGCCGAAGCAGAGGTGAACCGGATTTTTTATCTTTATGCCTTCTCTAACCGTAACCTTAGCGTTAATGCCACTCAGTGTCTCCCGGGCATCAACCTCAAGGCCTTCAACGCTTTTCATGCTCAATAATTTATGACCGCTTGCGACAAGGTGAGCTATCTCATTGTTTCCAAGGATAGCTTTATCCCCTCCTGCTTCTCCATATGCCTTCATCAATACAGCGAGCTCAGACATAGGCGCACACCTCCGTGTCACAGACAAAACATTTTCTTGATTTATAGTATTCAGCCACCTTCTCGGGATTGCCGGTGCAGACTATTTTTCCATTGCAGATCTGGGAAGCCCTGTCAGCAATTAACACGACCTCCTCCCGATGGGTAATTAAAAATACTGATGAACCATGTTCCTTGAAGGCACTGATGACATTGACAATATCCTGAGTTGAAAGCATGTCGATCCCTGAATCAGGCTCATCGAGGATGGCAAGTTTTGGATGAAGTGCAAGTATGGATGCAAGCTCAAGCCTCTTTCTCTCCCCACCGCTCAGGGACTTGTCGACCATCCTGTTCAGATAAAGCTCAGGATGAAGTCCAACCATCTCGATGTAATGAGCCGGGTCGATGTCTTTGTTATTGAGCGTTAGATAATCCCTGACCGATATCCCCTCGAACCTCACCGGCTCCTGCCAGGCCATAGTTATTCCGAGTTTTGCTCTCTCATGGATTTTAAGGTCATTGATAACCTTACCTTCAAAAAGAATCTTGCCTGATGTGGGATTGTATCCCTCGCAACCCATAATCAGATAGGCGAGGGTGCTCTTGCCTGTGCCGTTCGTGCCGAGCAGGGCGTGGACTTCTGAGTCCTCGATGGTCATCGAGAAATCATCAAGAATATTTTTATCGCCTGCCTGGAAGGTGAGTCCTTTAATTTCAATCACAGGCATTTTCTTTAATTGCCTCCTTTGAGTATGTTCTAATTACAACGGCAAACAGTATTGAAAGGAATATCCGGGCAAACGCCACATCCCAACCTATGAGACTGCCTGTATTAACAGTATTACACCGCTGAACTTCTTTGCGTACAGTGAGAAAGTTTTTATTTCAGCCTGTTGAGAGCTTCCGTAATGTCTTTGACACCAGTAAAGCTATTCCTCTCTCCATTAAGTATCACACAGGTGGGAGTTGCACGCACTCTATCTTCTTTCAGAAAACTATTCATCAGACTGAGGGTCGGTTTCACATCAAACAGACTGAATTCTATCTTTCTCTTTTTAAGAAATTCTTTCAGCTTTTCTTCTTCTGTAATCTTTAACCTTGCAGCCTCAAAAAGGGCAGCCCTTGAATGAATGGCATGATTAAATTCATTTTTTCCTTTCAGAATAAAAAGGAAGTATTTTGCATAAAGGCTTGTATGTTTATGGATTGGGGTATCAATAAAAGTAACATTTATGACTCCATCTTTGACCAGATTCTTAATTATTTTCTCGATGTCTGGTTCAAGAGAACCACAGGGGCCACAGAAATAATCAGTATAAATTCTTACTTTTATCTTGCCGTCACCAAAGGAAGGCAAAACGATCTCCTCAGCGTAAAGAGGGGTAACAACACCCTGAAAGAAAATCAGAAAAAGGATAATGCCAAGAACCAGGAATAACACGATAAATGCCTTTTTAGCTCTATTGAAGTTTAATAAAAAGAGGGCCAGGACAGCAGCCCCGAAGGCTAAACAGTAATAACAATAGGCAGAGTTCTTTAACTGAAATCCTATCAGGTATATCTCTGCCCCCAGACCTAATGAAAGCAAAGACAAGAAAATTAAATCTTTTTTAAGGAGATTAAAAACAATTAGCATTCCCATGTAAAAGATACCCATGTATTTTAGGTCTACGGAGAAAATGCTGCCTTTCAGGTATGTGCATGATGCTTCGCACACACTATACAGCACAGAGATCCCAATGCCTATAAAGGATATTATTGTATTTATCCGGTATTTTTTGGATTCTTTCAAAACTTGTTTCATTTTTCCTGCTCCTTTAATACCTAAAAAGTTGTTGCTGCAATGTAGATTCCTGCAAGAGTAAGCAATACGCCACTGAACCTTTTTGAATACATGGAAAAATTTTTTATCCCCTTTGAACTGACAAGGCTCTCGGTGAGCCCAATCGATAAACCTGCAATAAATATTAGTGCGCAATGCCCAAGAGCATAGACAAAGAGAAGCGAACCGCCATAAATGATATCGCCTTGAGTAGAGACATAGGCGAGAATCACCGCCAATACAGGTGTTGCGCAGGGTGACGAGACCGTTCCGGTCAGAAGTCCAAGCAGAAAGGCTCCGAAGAGTCCTTTTGTTTTAACCGCCCTTGTTTTTTGAAAGGGCATGGGGATTGAAATAATCCCCATGAGCTGAAGCCCCATCAAGACGGCAATAAGCGCCAAGCCAAGATAAAGCCACTTACCCATAAATCCAAGGAACTGTCCCATGACCGAAGCGGCAGCGCCCAGCAGCGTAAAAGTAATTGATAGCCCAAGAACGAACACCAGTGAGAAAAGGGCAGCCTTCTTTTTGTTTCCCTCCGAATAGCCGCCGACATAGCCGATTATCAGCGGAATCGCAGCAAGCACACAGGGGCTGGACGCAGATATAAGTCCTCCGGCAAAAACCGCGATGAACGCAAGGCCATGCTGGTTCTGAACAATAGATTGGATGTTCTGTAGTAGCGCTTCCATTACAAGCCGGCCCTTTTGAGTATAGGAACGATTTCTTCATGCCCGTAAAAACCGCTGTGCCGGTGAAACTCTTTGCCGTTCTTGTCAAGAAAAACCTGAGTGGGTATCACATAAACACCGAAACGCCTTGCAGTATCTTTGTCATTTCTAACATCAATAAAGATGACTTCCAACTTTCCTTTGTAATTCGTTCTTAGCTTTTCCATTACCGGCTTCATCTGCTCGCAGGGGATGCAGCCGACTGAGCCCAGTTCCAGCATAACTGCTTTACCTTCTTTTTTCGCATCGTTCAATACATCATCAATGCCTGCCGACTGACTGCACCCGGACAGTGCGAATATCATTAAAAAAGCGGCAATGGCAATAAATTTGATTTTCATCAGATCCTCCTTGTCATTTTCTCTATAAGCTTGCAGCTGCCGTTTTCAGCCGGCTCAGCCCCTTTATCTCTTCCTGCATTAATAGAAACTGAAGCACAGGAAGATTGAATTTTTCCTTAATTTCTTCCAGATATTTCATCTGCATCCTTCTCCTGTTTTTGAAGAAGTCATTGGTGCATATTTCTTCAGGCAGTATCATATTGGCAACAATCATTTGAGTTTCTATGCCCGCTTCTTTTAAATCGAGCATGGCACGGTATGACTCCATAATCGGGGTAGACTCCGGATACAGCACGAGGGTAAAGACGGTCCTGTTTTTATCCCTCAGCGTACTGATAATATCCCTGAACCTGTTCTGGGCAGTCTCTTTTGCTCCCGCACTTTCTGCAGTCGATACCATCATCTCCACCTGTTTTGCATAGTCAAAGGGCAGGTCAAGGAGTCTTAAGGTATGGCCTGTGGGAGCGGTATCAAATACAACGACTTCATAATCATTGTGTTCAATGTATTGAATGAACTTATCGAAAGCCGCCATTTCTTCTGTGCAGGGGGAATTGAGTTCCTCTTCCATTGTTGCAAGCATGTCCTCTGAATATTTGCCCCGTGCCTCGTGCAGGACCTTTTCTTTATATTCCTGAAAGGCCTCCTGCTGGTTGACCATAACCGCAAAAAGGTTATCTGTAACTTTTTCCGGTTCGCTTCCAATCTTGACGTCGAGGACTTCGCCGATATGGGCGGCAGGATCGGTCGTGACAAGGAGTGTTTTTACCCCTTTTTGTGCTATATACAAAGCAGCTATGCAGGATATCGAGGTCTTTCCAACTCCTCCCTTTCCGGTAAAAAAAATGGCCTTTGTTCCCCCATCCGGCAGCCAGAGGCGATCAATATCTACAGGTAAATGGGTGAATCGGTCGCCACAGGCGACTCGCCGAGGAGAGTGAATAGGTGAATCGGTTACTTCTGACTTCTCACTTCTGTATTCTATCTTCTGTTTTCCATCGAACAATTCATCTGCGACAACCTTCAACGCATTTATACCTTTAACCTCATTATCCCTCAAAAGCATATATCGCTTCGGCTTTTCTATTGCACTTTCCGTTTCTTTGATTACCTTTTGTTGTGAATCATATTTTCTCCTGAAAAATTCAATCTCACATACTTCCTTAGGCAATATCCCATTTATTATTATCTCGCCGGACTTAATCCCGATGGTTTCAAGCTCTTTCGATGCCCTAAGCGTCTCATACAGGGAAAGCTCCTCAGGCCTCATAACAAATATGAATGTTGTCCTCTCAGGGTCTTTGAGCAGAGCAGTAGCCCGGTCGTACTTTTCCTTTGAATCCTGGATCGACTGCACCGGGCCAAGGCAGGTTTGTCCACTCCCTTTTGCGGATTCCTCTATGTGCTTAGACCAATCCAGCGGCAGTTCAAGCAGCCGGATAGTATGGCCGGTCGGAGCGGTATCAAACACGATAACGTCATACTCATCGCCTTCCATGAAGTCTATGAACCGGTCAAAGGATGCCATCTCAGTGGTACAGGGGCCACTCAGGTTCTCTTCAAGAGAGGCAATGACATCTTCGGGCATGATCTCCCTGAATGGTCCTATGATGCGTTCTTTATATTCCCTCGTCGCCTCATCAGGATCAATCTCCATGGCAGAAAGGTTGCTCACTTCCCTAATCGGAGTGACCTTATGCCCTATCTTCTGTTCAAAAACATCAGCAAGGTTGGAGGCGGGATCGGTCGTCACAATCAATGTCTTTTTGCCCTCTGTCGCATAATGAATGGCCGTGGCGCACGCCATTGTTGTTTTGCCCACGCCGCCCTTGCCGGAAAAGAATATATATTTTGTCATCACTCCTATTTTGTTCCCAGAGTTATAGGTTTTTGCTTTAATGGTTCTATGCCCAATGTATTACATAAGTCTTCATACGATGGATATTCGCCTGTCCTGAAGACCTCGCCATTTACAAACGTAATCGGCAATATCTTGCTGCCGTTTTTGTGAATAAGTTCCGCGACAGTCATATTGGACATCACCGCTTTTATCTGCTGAGAGAGATTGAACCTCTCCACTTCGACGCCCTGTTTTTTCAATGCCATCACCGCATCGTTCATTTTGACCAGTACAGGATCGAGCGCCGGCCCGCAGAGTCCTGTTGAGCAGCACATCGCCGGGTCATAGATTTCGATCTTCATATCATTTGCCTCCCTTCAAACATTCTTTCCCTTTTATCAATAGCACTGGCCTGTCGCTATATTCAACGACATTCCTTGAAACTGAGCCCCAGAGGATCCCCTCCACATCGCCCTTTCCATGGTAGCCCATGACGATAAAAGATGCATCTTCTTCTTTTGCGATCCTGATCAAATCCGCTCCTGCCTTACCGCCTCCGCCATCTTGAGGTCAGCGATGCCGGTTAATCTCTTTACATCATCAGGATGATAGCCCTCATATTTGTCCATTGGAAGCTTTGCCACATCAATGACATGAAGCAAAACTATTTCTTCAGTCCCTGCCTTCTTAAAATTCAGGATACAGGAGAGCACAGCAAGAGAAAACTCCTCAAACTTGATCGGATAAAGTATTTTCTTATTATACATAGTTATTCCCTCCCCTGAAAGAGTTTAAATTCCGTCTTCTTTGCAAACCATACAAGGGAAAGCATTACAGGCACTTCAATCAATGGCCCTATGACTGTGGCAAGGGCGACTGTTGGATTGAACGCGGTAATGGCTATTGCAATAGCTATCTCAAAATCCCTGCCTGTTGCATTGAACCCTACGGCCACGGCATCTTTATAATTCAGGCCCAACTTCCAGCCCGTCAAATATACAACGATGAACATCATCCAGAAAAAGAGTGTCATCGGAATTGCCATTTGCACGATGAGGAACGGCTTTTCAAGGATTAAATCTCCCTTAAGGGCGAACATAACGATCAAAGTAAAGAGCAGCCCTGCAATGGATAAGGTGTCCAGATAGAACTTCAGGTTATGGAACCATTCCTCGCCGAAGCGCTTCACTCCCAGGAACCTCGTAAGAATTCCCGCTATGAGAGGAATGCCCAGATAAAGAAGAACGCTTTCACCTACCACCCAGACATCAAAATGGACCTCGCCGAGAAGCAGCTTTGCGTAGACAGGTATGAGGATCATCTGGATGATAGAGTTCAATGCGACGAGTATTATTGCAAGCGGGCCATTGCCTGCCGAAAGGTAGGTGAAGACTATCACCATTGCTATGCATGGGGCGAGCCCGTAAAGGACAAGTCCTGTGTAGAGGTCGGGTTCACCGCTCAGGAATATTTTTGCGAGCAGGAGCATAAAGAATGGTGCGATAGCATAGTTGAAGAAAACCACTATAAGAAGTTGTTTCGGCGAGCGCGTGGCCTTCCCCAGGTCCTCAAACTTTATATTTGCCATTGCCGGGTACATCATCATGAAAAGGCCGACTACTACACCAAGTGCAAGGGTATTCCCTATGCTGAATTCATAAGTCCCATGAAAGATGGATTTAATCGCATCAATCGGCGGTGTGAGTGCAAAATTTGAGATACCGTACCACTTGCCTATGAAAATGCCGATAATCATACTGACAATTACAAATACCGGCAAAAGTCTGAAGTTGTGAAGTTTTTCAAGAAATTTTTTAAACATCCCTTACCTCCTTAAGCATTTTTCACCTCGTGCAACTTTTGCAAGCCGCATCCATGGAGACCACACTACCCTTTTCCGCCTTGCTTTTCAGAAACTCCGCAAGCCTCTCACTGTCTTCTGATACCGCTTCCGATGGAATTCTCTCTATAACCGTCAAAAGCAGGAATCTTCTAAGCATGTCCGAATCATCAAGCTTGTAATAAGTCCAGCGTCCCTGCTTTCTGTCCTTTATAAAGCCCGCCTCTTTCAACGCATTAAGGTGAAACGATATTTTCGGCTGGACAAGATCAAGGGCCGCAACGATATCACAGACGCAGAGTTCTCCCCCTTCGAGAAGCTTGATTATCCTGAGCCTTGTCTCTTCAGACAGCGCCTTAAAGGTCTTTATCAGTTCATCCATTTTCCCGTAATCCCTTCCACTCACAGGCTATTGTATAAAATAGTTTTTATACAATAGCCTGTTTCTATGGATAGATTATTGCTATACATAAATAATACTTTATATAATAGCAATGCAGATGTCAAGGCCGGGATTTTACCGGAAAAATAGTGCTACTACTAAACCTAAATTAAAAACAGCCTATTTTACTGACTTAAGCTTCTGTATCTCCTGCCTGATTTGCGCTGCATCAGGCGCATTTGGAACAAGCTCAAGATATTTTTCGAACTCTTTTGCCGCCTGCTTATTGTCATGAAGGTCATACGCAAGCACTACACCCAGATTTTTGCGCCCGTTCAGGTGTTTCGGATTAATTTCCAAAGCCTTCCTGTATTCTTTGACCGCCATATCAGGCCTGCCAGCATTCCTGTAACATGTGCCCATATCCACCCTCACATCAACATTTTTAGGGTCAATGCCAAGCGCTTTCTGGTAAGCATCGACAGCCTCGTTAAAGCGGGATGTGTCCATCATTGTATTGCCGAGTTTAATCCATGCATCAATATTGCGCGGATCCTTTTTCACAGCCTCATTAAGAATCTTGATATCATCCTGCACCTGAAGCGGCCCTGCCTGAACAGGCCCGGTTGGAAACTGATATTGGGGCTTTGGCTCCTCCTTCTGCTGGCAGCCGGCAGCTGCCATAATTAACAGTAAGACAGATATTATCTTTTTCATTTTTCCCTCCGATTTTAAATTTATTTTAACAGAACAGGGAAATCATTTAAAGCCGGGATTCCCTTAAAAGAATATTGCTTGGTAATAATCATTTTTAATGATAAAATAATCTAAATGGACAGTAAAAAAATAAGACAGAAGTTTTTTATGGCCAGGGAACTGCGGCTTTCTATTTCACTCATAGTCATCTGGTCGCTCCTTGCAGGAATTCTGTTTACATACATAACGAAGGAGATTGGCGCAAAAACAGAGCATGGGCTCATTTCTTTTATAACTGTATTTATTGGATATTTAATCATTGTAATCGTATTGGCCCTGTTTTTTACCCACCGTTTTATTGGTCCATTTGAAAGGTTAAAGATGGAGATAAGGCTTATATTGGCAGGCGACTATCAAAGGCGTTTCCGTGT
>Ga0265296_1003963_pt1 | contig 13233 bp, 14 predicted proteins | sample MunlanPumphouse1_FD_189073 | JGI IMG/M metagenome (GOLD analysis project Ga0265296, IMG submission 189073) | Groundwater microbial communities from a municipal landfill in Southern Ontario, Canada - Pumphouse #1 | ecosystem: Environmental > Aquatic > Deep subsurface > Groundwater | place... | reverse complement strand
CTTCCGGCTGGAGCTGAGCGAGATCTCGACGGTGATGCTGAACGAGACCGGGGACGGGATCGTGGTGCGCACCTGGACGCCGGACCGCGGGGTGCGGGAGCTCCGCCGGAAATGACCCCGCCACCCGACGCGGGGGTCCGCGCGGTCCCGGGACCTCGGGCGCAGACGGCGAACGCATAGGATCCGGCGGCCCGTTCCGTTTCGGCCCTACCCCCGCGGTAGGCCCCTGACCTAGGCGACTCCATGTCCGACGACTTCACCGCGCCGCAAACCCCCGACCTGGTCCGCCACGCCGAGGCCTTCACCGAGAAGTACTCGCCGTACGACACGCCCAAGCCGCGCCGCAAGGTCGCCGTCGTGGCCTGCATGGACGCCCGACTGGACCTGTTCGGGATGTTCGGGCTCGAGATCGGCGACGCCCACCTGATCCGCAACGCGGGCGGCGTGGTCACCGACGACGTGATCCGCTCGCTGGCGATCTCGCAGCGCAAGCTCGGCACCAACGAGATCCTGCTCGTCCACCACACCGACTGCGGACAGCTGACCTACTCCGACGACCAGCTGCGGGACGAGCTGCTCGCCGAGACCGGCTACAAGCCGCAGTGGTCGCCCGAGTCGTTCAGCGACATCGAGGCCGACCTCAAGCAGTCGCTGCGGCGGGTGCTCGCCAGCCCGTTCCTGCTGAACAAGGACCAGGTCCGAGGCTTCGTCTTCGAGGTCGAGACCGGGCGGCTGCGCGAGGTCGAGCTGTAAACCGACCGCGAACGCCGCCGTCGGGCGACGGCGGCCGGTCCGGCCCGTAGGCTGCGTCCATGATCCTGCTCACCGGAGCGACCGGAGCCACCGGCCGACGCGTGCTGGACCGCCTACTCGGGCGCGGGCACGACGTGCGGTGCCTGGTCCGCAATCCGGCGCGCCTGGGGACCCGCCGCGTCGACGTCCAGCTCGCGCTCTGGAACCTCAGCGACAACCGTCTGCCGGGCGGCGTGCTGCGCGGCGTCGACACGGTGATCCACCTGGCCGGTCCGCTGCACGATCAGCCGGCGGCCAACCTGGAGGAGCTGAACGTCACCGCCAGCTGGCGGTTGGCCGACGCGGCGGCGCTGGCCGGGGTCGGCCACTTCGTCGCGGTCTCGGCGCTCGGCGCCGGGCACGCGGTCGGCTCGCGGTTCCTGCGGGCCAAGGCCGACGTCGAACGGGTCGTGACCGGTGCCGGGGCGTCCGGATCGATGCCGGTCAGCATCGTCCAGCCCTCGTTGGTGCTCGCGCGCGGCCAGCGCTGGGCCGCGTGGGCGCACGCGCTGTCGATCCTGCCGATCGCCCCGGTCCCGACTCGGCCGATCGGGCTCTCCCGACCGGTCGCGGTCGGCGACGTCGCCGACGCGATCGTGGAGCTCGTCGAGCGCGACGCTCCCGCCGTCGACGCCCCGGCGCGGTTCCAGCTGGCGGGGCCGGACACCTTCACCGCCCGCGAGCTGCTGCCCGCGCTGCAGGCGGTCGTCGCCCGGCGCCGACGGACGGTGGCGCTGCCGATGCCGTGGTTGAACGTCGCTGCCGCCGCTCTGGAGCGGCCCGGCGCCGCCAACCGCGACGAGCTCGCCCTGCTGGCCTGCGACATGTCGGGCACCCGCGGGACGCACGACCTGGAAGCGCTGGGGATCGTCCCGCGCACGATGATGGAGGCGCTGAGCGCCTAACCGCGGCGGGGCGACTCGTTGGTGCGCCCGCCGAGCGACGGTCAGGCGTCGCGGCGGGTCCGGCGTCGCGGCACGTCCAGCGTCGCGGCACGTCCAGCGTCGCGGCGCGCCCGATCCCGCCTGGGAACCGCGCGTCCGGCCCGAGGTCAGTCCGCGACCGGGGCGATCCTGCCCGCCCACGGGTCCGCCTGCTCCAGCTCCGCGGACAGCGCCAGCAGCGTCCCCTCGTCGGCCGGACGGCCGATCAGCTGGACGCCGACGGGCAGTCCGGCCGCGTCGTCGCCGTCGGGCCGCACGCCGAGCGGCAGCGTGATCGCCGGCGAGCCCGTGATGTTGCTGATCGCCAGGTACGGATTGAACCGCCCGCCGCGGTCGAAGGTCGCCTGCGGGTCGGGACCGTCGGGATCGATCTGCTCGATCCGCAACGGGGCCTCGGCCAGGGACGGGGTCAGCACGATGTCGTACGCGTCGGTGGCCGTGACGACGTCGCGCGCGAACGCCTGCAGCCCCGCCTCCTCGATCACGTAGTCCAGCGCCCGTCCCTCCTGCGCCTGTTCCCAGAGCAGCCACGACAGCGCCTCCACGTCGTCGGGGGTGCAGGCGCGTCCCCGGCGCAGCTCGACGGCCCGGATCGACGACGCGACCGCGGGCACGAACGCGCTGGCGAACAGCTTCAGCAGCCCGTCCCGCCGCCACGGAGCCGGGACCTCGTCGACCGTGTGACCGAGGCCCGCCAGGCGCTCGGCGACCGCGCGCGTGACGGCGACGTCGGCCGCGGACGGCTCGCCCTCGAACGCCGGCTCGAGCACCAGGGCGACGCGCAGCCGCTCGAGGCCACCGGAGGCCCCGAGCGCCGCCTGCGCGGCGAACGGCACGGCCGGCGGCGGCGCCCACGACGCGTCCCCCGGCTCGGGCCCGGCGAGCACGTCGAGCGTGGCGGCGGTGTCGGCGACGGTGCGGGTCAGCATCCCGTCGACGGCGAGCAGGTGCTGCCCGAGGTCGGGCGCCAGTGAGATCCGACCGCGCTGGGGCTTCAGACCGACCAGCCCGCAGCAGGCCGCCGGGATCCGGATCGATCCGCCGCCGTCGTTGCCGTGGGCGATCGGCAGCATCCCGCTCGCCACCGCGGCCGCGGAGCCGCCCGACGAACCACCGCTGGTCCGGCTGAGGTCCCACGGGTTGCGGGTCGGCCCGAAGCGGCGCGGGTTCGTCACCGCCGTGATCGACCACTCGGGCAGGTTCGTCGCGCCGAGCAGCACGAAGCCCGCGTCGCGCAGGCGGCGGACCACGTTGTGGTCGTGCGTCGGGATCGGGTCCGCCCCGAACGTCGAGCCGTTGGTCAGGCGGTGGCCGGCCACCGCGCGGTTGTTCTTGATCGCCGTCGGCACGCCCGCGAACGGCCGCGGGTCCCCGGGCCCGATCGCCGCGGCCACGGTCCGCGCCTCGTCCGCCCAGACGTCGATCAGCGCGTTGACCGCCGGGTTCCGGTCGTCGATCGCCGCGAGCGCGGTGTCCGTCAGCTCGAGCGCACTGATCTCGCCGCGCCGGACCAGGTCGGCCAGGTCCAGGGCGGACCGCGTGAGGAGCGAAGGGTCGAGCGGCGCCATCGGGCCACCGTAGCGCGCGGCCCGACGGGCAATCGCTCCCACCCTTTCGGACCGCGGGTACGTTCTCGTATGGTGGTGGGTGCAGTATCGATACGAGCGAGGACCAGCAGATGACCGACGAAGTACGTTCTGGCCTGGAGGGCGTCGTCGCCTTCGCCACCACGATCGCCGAGCCCGACAAGGAGGGCGGCGCGCTCCGCTACCGCGGGGTCGACATCGAGGACCTCGTCGGCACCGTCCCGTACGAGCAGGTCTGGGGCCTGCTGGTCGACGGGCAGTTCGATCCGGGCCTCCCCTTCGCCGAGCCGCACCCGTTGAGCGTCCGCTCCGGCGACCCGCGCGTCGACGTCCAGGCCGCTCTGGCGATGCTCGCGCCCGAGTGGGGCTTCAAGCCGATCATCGACACCACGGACGAGGAGGCCCGCGAGCAGCTGGCGCGCGCCTCCGTGATGGCGCTGTCGTTCGTCGCCCAATCCGCCCGGGGCGGCGGACAGCCGCCGGTCCCGCAGGCCGAAGTCGCCGAGGGCAAGACGGTCGCCGAGCGGTTCCTGATCCGCTGGCGCGGCGAGCTGGACCCGACGGACGCCAAGGCGATCGACGCCTACTGGATCTCGGCCGCCGAGCACGGGATGAACGCCTCGACGTTCACCGCTCGCGTGGTCACCTCGACCGGGGCCGATGCCGCCGCGGCCCTGTCGAGCGCGGTCGGTGCGCTCTCCGGTCCGCTGCACGGCGGCGCACCGTCGCGCGTGCTGGCGATGCTCGACGGGGTCGAGCAGTCCGGCGACGCCGAGAAGTGGGTCAAGAACGCGCTCGACAGCGGCGAGCGGCTGATGGGCTTCGGTCACCGCGTCTACCGCGCCGAGGACCCGCGCGCCCGCGTGCTGCGCCGGACGGCCAAGGAGATCGGCGCCGCCCGCTACGAGGCCGCCGAGGCCCTCGAGAAGGCCGCCCTGGCCGAGCTGCACGCCCGCAAGCCGGACCGCGTGCTGGCGACCAACGTCGAGTTCTGGTCGGCGGTGATCCTGGACAGCGCCCACGTTCCGGCCAACCTCTTCACCCCGATGTTCACCGCCGCCCGCGTCGCCGGCTGGTCGGCGCACATCCTCGAGCAGAAGCGCGAAGCGCGTCTGATCCGCCCGTCGGCGAAATACGTCGGCCCGGGTCCGCGCCCGGTGTCGGCGGTCTAGTCCTCGACGATCCGGTCGAGCGCGCGGTTCAGCTGCGCCAGCTCGGCCGGGTCCAGGTCCGCCAGCGCCGCGGGACAGGCGTCCCAGCGGGCGAGCGCGTCGGCGCGCACGCGACGACCCTCGTCGGTCAGCGCCAGCACCCGCACGCGGCGATCGCTGGGGTCGGGCTGCCGCTCGACCAGACCGCGCTTCTCCAGCCGGTTGATCAGGCCGGTGATGTTGCTGCTGTCGCAGGTCATCGCACAGGCCAGGCGGCCCATCGGCTGCGGCGCATCGGGGTCGAGCTCGCGCAGGGCCAGCAGCTGCGGCACGGACAGGTCCAGCTCGCGGGCGAGCGACTGCACCCGCTGCCGCTCGGCGTCCACCAGGGTCCCGAGTCGGCGCCAGACGGCGGCCGCGGAAGTCGGGTCGGGGGCGGACATCGAGACGAACGATAGACCGATACGCCGCCCCCGGCCTCTCCGTCGCCGTAGAGGTTCTGCACGCCGTGCGTGTTCAACCTCGACGGCGACCGCGGCGCACGGCACGCCGTGACGGGTACGCCCCAGAACGACGAACGGCCGCCGCGGGATCACCCGCGACGGCCGTCGAACGTTCGGGCGGCCCCCCGCGCGAACGCGACGGGCCATCCGGCACAAGTCGGCTCGGAATTCCCGAGCCGAGGCGTGCTACATCATGCCGCCCATGCCACCCATGTCGGGCATGCCACCACCGGCCGCGGCGGGCTCGGGGATGTCGGCGACGATCGCCTCGGTGGTCAGGATGTTCTTGGCGATCGACGCCGCGTTCTGCAGCGCGGAGCGCGTGACCTTGGCGGGGTCGACGACGCCGGCCTTGACCAGGTCCTCGAGCTCACCGGTGGAGGCGTTGAGGCCGACACCCGGGGCCGCGTTGCGGACCTCGTTGATCACGACGGAGCCCTCGAGCCCGGCGTTGAACGAGATCTGGCGGAGCGGCTCCTCGAGCGAGCGCAGCACGATCTTCGCGCCGGTCTTCTCGTCGTCCTCGAGGTCCGTGACGTCGACCTTGAGGCCGGCCTGCAGCAGCGCGACGCCACCACCGGGGACGATGCCCTCTTCCAGCGCGGCACGCGTGGCCTGCAGCGCGTCCTCGACGCGGTGCTTCTTCTCCTTGAGCTCCGTCTCGGTGGCCGCGCCGACCTTGACGACGGCGACGCCGCCGGAGAGCTTCGCGAGGCGCTCCTGCAGCTTCTCGCGGTCGAAGTCGCTGTCGGTGTTCTCGACCTCGGACTTGATCTGGCTGATCCGGCCCTTGATCGCGTCGGCGTCGCCGTTGCCGTCGACGATCGTCGTGTTGTCCTTGCCGACGACGACGCGACGCGCGCGACCGAGCTGGTTGAGCTGCGTGTTCTCGATCTTCAGACCGAGGTCCTCGGTGATGACCTCGCCGCCCGTCAGGATGGCGATGTCCTCGAGGATCCGCTTGCGGCGGTCGCCGAAGCCCGGGGCCTTGACCGCGACGCCGGTGAAGGTGCCGCGCAGCTTGTTGACGACCAGGGTCGCCAGGGCCTCGCCCTCGAGGTCCTCAGCGATGATCAGGATCGGCTTGCCGGCCTGGATGACCTGCTCCAGCACGGGGAGGATGTCGCGAACGGCACCGATCTTGGAGTTGGCGATGAGGATGAACGGATCCTCGAGCACGGCCTCCATACGGTCCTGGTCGGTGACCATGTAGGGCGAGACGTAGCCCTTGTCGAACTGCATGCCCTCGGTGAACTCGAGGTCGATGCCGAAGGTCTGGCCCTCTTCGACGTTGACGACGCCGTCCTTGCCGACCTTGTCGATCGCGTCGGCGATGACGTCGCCGATCTCGGCGTCACGCGACGAGATGGTCGCGACGCGGGCGATCTCGTCCTTGCCGGAGATCTCGGTCGACTGCGTCGCGATGGCGGCGACGATCTGCTCGACGGCCTTCTCGATGCCGCGCTTGAGGGCGAGCGGGTTGGCGCCGGCCGTGACGTTCTTCAGGCCCTGCTTGACGATCGCCTGGGCGAGCACCGTCGCGGTCGTCGTGCCGTCGCCGGCGACGTCGTTGGTCGCCGTGGCGACCTCGCGGACGAGCTGCGAGCCCTGGTTCTCGAAGACGTCCTCGACCTCGATCTCACGAGCGATCGTGACACCGTCGTTCGTGATCGTCGGGGCGCCGAACTTCTTGTCCAGGACGACGTAGCGGCCCTTCGGCCCCAGGGTCACCTTGACGGCGTTGGCGACGGCGTCGACGCCGGCCTCGAGGGCCTGGCGGGCTTCCGTACCGAACTTGAGCTGCTTAGCCATGTGTGTTCTTCCTTCTCAGTCTTGGAGGGTGGACCGGCGTCAGCCGGTGACCTTGGCCAGAACGTCGCTCTCGCGGAGAACGAGCAGTTCCTCGCCGTCGACCTTGATCTCGGTGCCGCCGTACTTGCTGTACAGGACCTCGTCGCCGACCTTGACGTCGAGCGGGATCCGCTTGTCGCCGTCCTCGTCCCAACGCCCCTCGCCGGCGGCCAGGACCTCGCCCTTCTGGGGCTTCTCCTTGGCGGTGTCGGGAAGCACCAGGCCACTCGCCGTGGTCTGCTCTTCATCGATGGCGCGGACGATCAGACGATCGCCGAGCGGCTGCAACTTGATGGACATGTTGCGTTCCTCCGGGGCGTTGTACGTACAAGACTGCTGTTGGCACTCCCACAGGGAGAGTGCCAAACCGACGCGAAGTCTAACGGGTCGCACCCAAACGTCAACGGCCCCTTGGCACTCTCATGCCGAGAGTGCCAAGAGGCCGTCGGAATAGCCCGGAAATCGCGATAACGCGGGGCGGCAAGAGTTCTTGCCGCCCGGTCGCGGAGCGACTCAGGAGTGGCGCGACCCGATCGGAACCTGCGGGGCGTCGGAACCGGCGGCGGGCGGCAGGGGCCGCGATACGAGCGGCTCGACGCCGTCCCGCCCGGACCCGTTCCCGCCGACTTCCGATGCCGCCCCGTCGACCCCCTCGTGCTCGTCACCGGAGCCTGCCGCCTGCCGATCCGCCGCCAGCTGCTCGGCCACGATCTGCGCGCCGCTCTTGGTGCCCAGCCGCTGCTCCTGCAGGAACCAGACCGCGACGAACGCGACCAGGCCGAGCGGGGCGGCGAGCAGGAAGATCTCGGCGATTCCCGTCCCGTAGGCGTGCTGGATCACCTCGCGCACCGGCACGGGCAGGGTGGTCAGGTCGGGGATCTGACCGCCGGTCGAGCCCATCGTGCCCGGATCGATCCCGCGCTCGGCCAATCCCTCGCCGATGTGACTGGTCACCCGGGTACCGAGGATCGCCCCGAGCACCGAGACGCCGATCGCGCCACCGAGGCTGCGGAAGAACGCGATCAGCGCGCTACCCGCCCCCATCTCGCGGGCCGGAATCACGTTCTGGACCGCGAGGATCAGGTTCTGCATCACCATGCCGACGCCGATACCGACGATCAGCATGAAGATCCCGACCTCGACCAGGCTCGTGGTCTCGTCGATCAGGCCCATCAGGCCCAGGCCCGCGGCCAGGAACAGCGTGCCCGCCAGCATGTAGATGCGGTACCGCCCGGTCTGGGAGATCCGACGACCGGAGATCGTCGAGGACCCGAACAGGCCGACCACCATCGGGATCGTCAGCAGACCGGACTCCGTCGGGCTGTAGCCCCGGGCCAGCTGCATGTACTGGGTCAGGAAGATCGTCGTGCCGAACATCGCGATGCCGACCGCCACGCTGGCGATCACGGCCATCACCACGGTTCGGTTCTCGAACAGGTTGGTCGGGATCAGCGGCTCCTGCGTGCGCCGTTCGACGATCACCGAGGCAACGAGCAGCAGCAGGCCGCCGATCACCATGGCCGCGGACGTCCCGCTGACCCAGTCGTAGTTCTTGCCGGCCAGGGTGACCCAGATCAGCAGCGAGGAGACGCCGGCCGCGATCAGGAACGCGCCGAGCACGTCGATCTTCACGCTGTCGCGACGGATCCGCGGCAGGTGGAGGGTGCGCTGCAGCAGGACCAGCGCCGTCAGCGCGAACGGCACGCCGACGAAGAAGCACCAGTGCCAGCCGAGGTGGTCGGTGACCAGGCCGCCGATCACCGGACCAGCGACGGTGCCGATGCCGAAGGTGGCGCCGAGGTAGCCCATGTAGCGGCCGCGCTCACGCGGCGACACGAGGTCGGACAGGATCACCTGGACGAGCGCGGTCAGCGCGCCGATGCCGACGCCCTGCACGGCGCGGGCCGAGATCAGCCACGCGGTCGACTGCGCCAGGCCGGCGAAGACCGAGCCGATCAGGAAGATGATGATGCCGGCCTGGATCAGGACCTTGCGGTCGAAGAGGTCGGCCAGCTTGCCCCAGATCGGCGTGCTGATCGTCATCGTCAGCAACGTGGCGGTGACGACCCACGTGTAGGCGGACTGACCGCCGCCGAGGTCGGCGATGATCTTCGGCAGCGCGGCCGAGACCACGGTGCTGGACAGGATCGCGACGAACATCGCGAGCAGCAGCCCGGACAACGCCTTCATGATCTGACTGTGGGTCATCTGGCCGGCGACGGCCGTGGGGGCGTCGATCGCCGGCGTGGTTGAGCCGCTCATGCGGGCCCCTCCTCGTTCGTACTGTCGACCGGGACGGCGAGGTCGGCGCGCAGCCGCTCCAAGCCGTCGACCAGGGTCTGGACTTCGTCGGGACGCCACGCGGCCAGGGCCTCGTTCAGCGCCAGGATCACCCGCTCGTGGATCTTCTCCAGCTTCTGCGCGCCCGCGGGCGACAGGCGGACCATGCTCGACCGGCGATCGGTCGGGTCGGGCTCGCGATCGATGTAGCCCTCGGACTCCAGCGCCTGGACCTGGCGGCTGGCGACCGACAGGTCGACCTGGAGCTCGACGGCGACGTCACTGACGCGCGCGGGGCCGATCCGGTTGATCGCGCCCAACGCCGGCGTGCCGCCGGGGACGTGATCGATCCCGGCTCGTCGTCGGAGGTCCCGTCGGATCGACGCGATCCCGAGCAGCGCTTGGGTCAGGTCCTCCATCGTGATGGTGTCGTGGCGCGTTTCGTTTTGCATGCTTCCCGCAAGCAATAGTTGCGCATTTCATTGCCCTAGGCAAGCACTTGGACTGTGCGATCGGTCCGCGCGCCTCCGCGAACCTCCCGGCGGCTACGCGGGAACCGGATTCGGTGCCGGTCGCCCGGCCAGCACCTCGATCACGTTGCGCAGCGCCATCCGCGTCATCGCCGTCCGGGTCTCGACCGAGGCCGAGCCGATGTGCGGCAGGACGACCAGTCCCGGCTCGTGCAGCAGCGGATCCTGCGAGTCGCGCAACGGCTCGGTCGCGAAGACGTCCAGGCCCGCCGAGTGCAACCGTCCCTCGCGCAGCGCGTCGAGCAGCGCCGACTCGTCGATCACGCCACCCCGTGCGGTCGAGACCAGCGTGCCGCGCGGACCGATCAGGTCGAGCTCGCGGGCCCCGATCAGGCCCGTCGTCTGCGGCGTGCGCGGCACGTTCAGCGAGACGACGTCCGAGCGCTCCAGCAGCTCGTCGAGCGGCACCGCCGTGGCGATCCCGTCGTCCGGACGCGGGGAACGGCTGTGCTGCAGCACCGTCATCCCGAAGCCCCGGCCCCGTCGGCCGACCGCCTGCCCGATCCGGCCGTAGCCGACGATCCCCAGCGTGGCGTTCGCGACGTCGAGCCCGAGGAAGTTGCGCGGATCGAAGGCGCCCCACTCGCCGCGACGCATGATGTCCGTGGCCTCGACCAACCGTCGGCGGGCCATCAGGATCAGCCCGAACGCCAGGTCGGCGGTCGCGTCGGCCAACACCCCCGGGGTGTGCGTCACGGTCACGCCGTGACGGGCGGCGGCCTCGAGGTCCACGTTGTCGAAGCCGACGGCGACCAGCGCCACGACCTTCAACCGCGGTGCGACGGCGAACAGCGCCTCGTCGACCTGGTCCGGCGTCGACACCACCAGCGCATCCGCGTCGGCGGCCAGCTCGCGCAGCGCCGCGGCGTCCGGCTCGGCACCGTCGGGCGGGATCACCAGCTCGGCGTCGGCCGGCAGCGCGACGTCCTCCAGGCCCGGATAGCCGTAGCGGGACAGGGCGATCCGCAGACCCGACGCAGCAGTGGTCATCGGGGACCTCAGTTCTGCGCGCCGCCGATGCCCAACCGGGCGTCCGCGAAGCCCGGCGGACTGGTCAGGATCTGGCTGAACCGCACGACGGTGACGATGTCGTCCTCGGTCACCGTGCGTCCGTAGATCTGCTCCAGGAAGTGGATCAGCTCGTCGTGCCGGCGGAACTCCGGGTTGTCGTGCTCGATGTCGCGGGGCGACAGATCGCGCACGCGCTTGACCTCGACCTGGTCGATCACGGCGTCGAAGATCTTCTCGCGAGGCGAGAACTGGTACCCGATCGTGACGAGCACCGCCTGGTTCTTGCGGTACTTGTGGCTCTTGTCGCCGAGCCGGATCGTGGCGGTCTTCCGCCCACGCTTCAGCTGGTCGGCGAAGATTCGGGAGTAGAAGTTCAAGACCTGCATCGGCCCATAGACCCTAACGCCCGTCGCGCTTGCGGGCCATCGCCTTCTTCACCATCTCGCGATCACCGGGGAACGCGAGCTCCGTCAGCGCCCGGTCGAGGGGCATCCAGTACGCCCCGGTGACCTCGAATCCGTCGGCGACCGGCTCGCCCTCGACCCACGAGCAGAGGTACATCCGCACGGTCTTGCGGATCCGCTTGCCGTCGCGCTGGTACCAGTAGACGACCTCGCCGAGCCGGGCCGTCACGCGGGCCGAGACGCTCGTCTCCTCGAAGATCTCCCGCACGGCGGCAGTCGGGGGATCCTCGCCCTCCTCGGGATGACCCTTCGGCAGGGTCGCGATCGTCCGGCCGTCAGGACGGACCGGATTGATCACCAGGCACTGGCCGTCGTGGACCACGACGCCGCCGCACGAGAACTCGCGCTCGGCCGGCACGGTCGCGGCCGCGCGGCCGGAAGCACCTCCACTCTTGCCGCGGCGCCGCCCCCGAGAACGCGACGTCGACCGGCCCTTGCCGCGCCCCGGCGGGCGACCGCTCATCAGTACACGTAGCGGCCGAGCGCCGCCGGATCATGCACCAGGATTCGGCCGCGTCCCTGCTTCAGCACCCCGGCCCGCTCCAGCACCGCCAGGAACCGGCTCGCCGACTCGCGGGAGCTGCCCGCGAGCTGGGCGATGTCCGCCTGGGTGATCCGGATCTCGACCTCGGGATCGTCGTTGCCCTCGGCCCGCGCCTGCTCGACCAGCCGGGCGAGCACGCCCGCCACGCGCGACTGCACGGTCTGGAACGACTGACGCGACAGGCGCTCGTTCGCCTCCCGCAGGCGACGTCCGAGGGCGATCACGAGCTTGGCCGAGATCTCGGAGTGCTCGCGCATCAACCGGCGCATGTCGCCGGCGAGGATCGCCAGGGCCTGGACGTCGTCCAGCGCCTCGACCGTCGCCGAGCGCTTGTCGGTGTCGAACATCGCCAACTCGCCGAAGATGTCGCCCGTCCCGAAGTGCGCGAGGGTGATCGCGCGGCCGTCGGGATGGTGGCGAACCGCGCGGCAGTGCCCGTCCTTGACGATGTAGCAGGTGTCCGAGCGGTCGCCCTCGCGGAAGATCACCTGCTGCGGTGCGAACCCCCGCGGCACGGCGACCTCGGCGACGCGGGCCAGGTCCTCGGGACCCAGCGTCTCGAACACCGGCACGCGGCCGAGCAGCTCCAGCGTCGGATCAGCTTCGTTCACCTGGTCCGAGAAAGCCACCATGTTGAAATACCACACCCGCCGGATCGTCGGGGGGAAGATGGCCGGAGAACCCCGTCGTTTGCGGGGTTCTTCGCGTCACGCCTGCTCGATGGTCCGATTCTTGCGTCCGGTGGTCAGCCGGCCGATCACCACGATCAGCAGCCCGATGAGGATCGCCACCGGTAGCAGGATCGCCACGGCGATCAGCGCCACGCCGGCCACGACCTGCAGGACCCGGCCGGCGTCGTCCCAAGCGTCCGACAGGCCCCACCGACCGTCATCCTCGACCGGGCTCGTCGCCGCGCCACCGCGCGTCGTGGTCAACCGCAGCGACAGCCGGGCGGTCGAGGTCTGGCCGCGGAGCTCGCGCTGCTCCCGCTCCAGCCGGGCGATCCGCGAGGACAGCAGCCGCAGCTCCCGGCGCTTGGCCGAGCGCCGGTCGGCCGCGGTGGCCCGGGCCAGCTGGAGGCGGACCGACGCGCGGTCCGCCCGGAGGTCCCGCAGGCGATCATCGATCGACACACGCTGATCGGTCACGTCGACCGACGAGCGCTCGAGTCGGACCGGCTTGCCGATCCGGCCGATCGCCGCGATCGTGGCGTCGAGCCGGGCGGACGGCACCACGATCTCGAACTCGGCGCGCGGGGACGAGGCGGCCTCGGAGACCGAGGACGCACCGATGTAGCCGCCCTGGTCGGCGACGACGTCGGACACGCGGCCCGCGGCCGCGGCGACCTTGGAGCGCTCCACCCGCACGGTCTGGCGGGCGTCACGGATCACGCTGCGGTCCTTGCGGAGGCTCGTGCCGGACGCGGACGTCGATCCCGGGCTCGGGGCGGCGGTCCGGCTGCTCGTCGAGGCGGAACCGGTCGACGAGTCCGCGCTCGACGCGTCGCCGCCGCTCGCCGACCCGGAGGACGGGGCCGACTCCAACAGCTTCGAGCGCCGTGCGTCCCGCGCGGAGGA
>Ga0265296_1003959_pt1 | contig 13247 bp, 8 predicted proteins | sample MunlanPumphouse1_FD_189073 | JGI IMG/M metagenome (GOLD analysis project Ga0265296, IMG submission 189073) | Groundwater microbial communities from a municipal landfill in Southern Ontario, Canada - Pumphouse #1 | ecosystem: Environmental > Aquatic > Deep subsurface > Groundwater | place: Canada... | reverse complement strand
ATTCGTCCGCGAGCGCGGCCCGGACGCGGGGCCTGCCGCCGCTGGAGCCTCCGCAGGGGCACATGCAGCGGGTGACGCCGATGGGGGCCCCGCGCGGGGCGCAGCGCAAGCGAGCACGCGCGGGGTGCAATCAGCGGCAGGACCCGCGCCGGACGCCCCGCTCTTCACGCGGGAGCTGAAGATCTTCCTCGTCGTGACCGCGATCTTCTCTCTCGGCAACTCCTCGAATTTCTTCCTCGTCCTGCGAGCCGGAGACCTCGGGTTCGGGGACGCCCTCGTGCCGATCCTCTATCTGACGATGAACGTCACCTACGCTCTCCTTGCCTACCCCGCCGGAAGGCTCGCCGACAGATTCGGCAAGGGGAGAATCGCGTTTCTCGGATACCTGCTGTATTCGGCGCTCTACGCCCTGTTCGCGTTCGAGACGAACATGAACGCCCTCTGGATCCTCTTCCCGCTCCAGGGGATCTACCTCGCATTCACCGAAGGCGTCGGCACCGCGTACATGGCCACGCTGCTTCCGGACGCAAAGAGAGCGACCGGCTTCGCGATCTATTACACGGTTATCGGACTCGCGCTTCTTCCCGCGAACATGATCGGCGGATGGCTCTGGGATCGCTTTTCGCCCTCGGCCACCTTCATCGCGGGGTCGCTCCTCTCGCTGGTCGCGGGGACGATCTTCGGTATCGCGCTCCTCCGCGGGAGCCGGGCGCCCAAACTTGGAGGAAGCTCATGAAAATTCCGGGAGCACGGAGAATCTTCGGCCCCGTTCCCTCGCGAAGACTCGGAGCTTCGCTCGGGATCGACGTCATCCCCCACAAGACGTGCACGTTCGACTGCGTCTACTGCGAATGCGGAGAAACGACCGATAAGACGTGCGAGCGACGGGAGTTCTGCTCCGTCCGCGACGTCCTCGACGACCTCGAGGCGCATCTCTCGCGCATGAAGGAAAAGCCCGACGTCATAACCCTATCCGGTTCGGGAGAGCCGACCCTCTATCTCCCGATGGGAGAGCTCATCGACGAGATGAAGCGCCTCGCGTCGCTCCCCGTCGCCGTCATCACCAACAGCTCCCTTTTGTGGAAACCCGAGGTCAGGGACGAGCTCGCGCGGGCCGACGTCGTGCTGCCGTCGCTCGACGCCGCGATCGACGACGCATTCCAGCGCATCAACCGCCCCCACGAGCTCGTGAGCCTTCCGCGGATCATCGAGGGGCTCGAGCGCTTTCTCAAGGATTACCGCGGCACCGTGCTCTTCGAGATACTCCTCATCAAGGGCTACAACGCCGACGATCGAAACATCGAGGCGCTCAAGGCCGCTCTCGGCAGGATGCGCGCGGACAAGATACAGCTTAATACGGCCGTCCGCCCGGGTACCGATCACGAGATCGAACCGCTCGACGACATATCGATGCGCCGGATCCGCAATTGTTTCGGCCCGCGCTGCGAGGTTATCGCCTCCGCCCGGACGACCCGCATGCGCCACGAGGAAGCCGATATCGAGGAGACGATCCTCTCTCTCCTCGAGCGGAGGCCGTGCACGGCGGAAGATCTCCACCGCGCCCTCGGCATGAGCGTGGAGAACGCCGAGTCGATTGTGCGAAGGCTTCTTGCCTCCGGCACAATCGTCGAAAAGCACTTCGGCGGAGAAGTGTACTATTCGGCGCCGCGGCGGGACACGTAGCACGGGCGCGGCTGTCGGTCGATTAGAAATTGCGCCGCGAGGCGCTTTCTGCTATAATTATCCCAGGAACTATCGCGAATCCATAAGCATCTACAGATAGCTCTATGAACGACGAAGGATCCCTCATCGTCCGAATACTCTCCGGCGATACCGCCGCCTGGCACACGTTCATTGAGATCTATTCTCCTCATATCAGGAAAACGATCAAACGCTACGTCAAGGATCCGGAAGTTGAAAGCGACCTCTACGCGAGCCTCCTCGAAAAGCTCATAACGGGAAAGCTCGCAAGATTCGAATCCAGATCGTCTCTTGCGACGTGGCTCTTCGCCGTCACCCGAAATCACTGCAGGGATCACTATCGCGGCGCGAAGGGGGTCCGGCACCTGTGCATGGCGCTCGAAGGTCTCGGAGCGTCCGAGCGGCGCTTTTTCATTCTCCATTACGTCCAGGGTCTTTCGCTGCAAGCGACGTACTGCAGCATGCGCGCGGAAGCGGGAGACGCGATCAGATACCTCGACCTCTTCGAATACCGGGAAACGATCAGGAAATCGATCGAGCGGAAGAAGCTCGGGAGGATCATCGACAGACTGCTGCGGCCCGACGCCGTGACGATCGATTTCTCGACTTCGGCCGCCGGAACAGAGCTGGAGCAGGCGGCGTCGATCGAGTCGACGGCGACCTCCCCCGAATCGTTTCTCGAAGGAAAGAATCTGCAATCCGCTATCGAGCACCTGCGCGCGGCGATCCTCGAGCTTCCGCACCGTGATCAGCTCGTTCTCAAGCTGCGTTTCGAGCACAAGAGGAGCGCCCGGGAGATCGGCAAAATCCTCGATCTCGGCAGCGAGAAGCAGATCTACCGGAAGCTCGACAGACTCTTCGGCGAGCTCAGGTCCATGCTCCTCAAAGGCGATCTCCCGGCCGATCTATACCGGGAAGCGGCTGAGGACATCGAAAACCTTTGCAGATCCGGCGGCGTGTGGGAATCGGACAAGCGCTGCGGGACGACATCGGTTTCATAATAGAGGATGCGCACGCGGGAAAAATATGAAAACGGACGTCCAATAGAAATGATACGTCTCTCACTCGCGGAAAAATCCCATGCCGGGGTTCTCGGAGAACGGGTCAGGAAGGTATCGAATGAGCGACATTTGCAGGAATGAGGAATGGCTCGCGGCATACCTCGACAAGCGGCTCCCGACACAGGAGCGCAGCCTCTTCGAGATGCACCTTTCCTGCTGCCCGAGCTGCCTCGCCGAGCTCATCGCCGCGAAGGCCGAACTCGACGAGATGAACGCCGAGGAGTCGGAGGCGCTCGCCACGCGAACGTGCTCCAGAGAGCCGCGGCGCATTCGCTTCGCGCCGCTCACGGCCGCTCTCTCGCTCGCAGCCGTGGTCATATGCGCGGGCGCGTTCTTCCTCTCGATCCGCTCCGCCGTCCGGGATCGCGAAGTCGAATCGGCGCGAGGAAACGTTTCGCGCATTCTCGCGGCGGCCGAGATCGGCCGCATGCGCCTCTCCGGCGGACCGGAACGCCCCTTCTCGCACCGCGTCGTATACCGCAGCGCCGAAGAACGCGCCGGCGACGCGTTCGGCCGAACGGAGAAGGACCTCAAGGCCTCTCTCGCGAAGCGCGGAAACGATTGGCGCCTCTACGCCCTGCTCGGCGACCTGTACATGGCGGACAACCAGATCGAGCGCGCGGAGACCTTTTACGGGCAGGCTCTCGCCAGGAAGCCGGGAGATGCGCGGCTCCTCAACGATCGGGCGGCGGCCGCATATCGCCTCGGCAAGTTCGATCTTTCGCGGCGGGATCTCGAGAGCGCGCTGGCGGCGGACAGCACCCGGATCGAAGCGCTCTACAACCTCGCCGTGCTCTATCGCGAGACGGGCGACCGGGTGAATTCGAAGCGGTATCTCGATTCATACCTCCGCAAAGACCCTTCCTCACCGTGGACCGAGCGCGCGAAAACCCTCGACCGCGAATAAGCCCCCCGCTCACACCGTCCACGCGGCACGTCATCCTTCATGTCTGTCATTATATCGAACGTTCTGATATAATGGCGGATACGCAAGGCAGGTGTCGCGGAATGAAGCTCCCGGGCAAGGCGCTCAAGATCGGTATCCTCTTTTCGATCCCCGCGATCGTCGCGATCTTCCTCGCCTCTCCCACATACGATGTCGACATGCTCGTGCAGCAGCCGAATCCTTTCGGCCTCCCGCTTCATATACTCTCCGAGGAAAAGATCGTCGAGACCTTTCGCGCCATGGGGTACGCGAAGAGCTCCGCCAGCTTTCAATATCTTCATGTACTGGTCTCCGAGATGCTCGATCGGAGCGACACGCCCCAGTTCGCGTATATCGCTTCGGAAGTTCTGTGGCGCTCCGGACTCCTCGTGAAAGCCAACCGGAACCCCTATCGTCTGAGATTCTACCAGGCGATTTTCAGGGATAGCGAAACGAAAAGGGAAGCCGGGCTCGCCTACAAGCTGTTTCTCCGCTGGTTCGCGGCGCTGTACGACGAAAAGGATCCATCGCCGAAGACGGCGGAAATGATCAGAAAGGACATCGCGATCTACGAGCGGATGGGTCTGGGGGCGTTCATGGGGCAGACGTACGAAGGGCTCGCCGATTACTATCTTCTGATTCACGAGGACGAGCAGGCGCTCCGGTGCATGGAAGAGGGCGTCGCGCGCCATATCGAGGCGGGGCACATATCGGGATTGAGCCACCTGACCGGCAGAATCGGCATCTACCACCTGACGAAGGGAGATATCGCCGAGGCCGAGACCGCGCTTCTCCGGAGCTACGAATATGCCCGAATGAACGACGATCCCTTCTTCCTCTCCCGCTCGCTCGCCTTCCTCTCGGAGCTGCGGGCGAAACAGGGGCACTTCGCCGACGCCGAGACGCTCCTCGTGCAGTCGATCGATTACAGCAGACGATTGAACGATCCCGCGACCGAGCTGTGCCGTTTCGCCGATCTCGCCAACCTATACGTCGCCTTCGGCGAGTACGATCGCGCCGAGGCCGCGATCGAGAAGGCGATTTCCCTCGATCGGAAGCAGAGCGATCGTGTCGGCTCCACGTACAGGATTCTCGACCGGAACCGGACCGCCTATTACCTCGCGAAATGCCTTGCGCTCCGGGCGGCTATCCGGCTTTCGACGGGAGAAACGAATGAGGCCATCGAGACGATGAGGCGGGCGCTCGCCACCGCCAGGCACAGCGCCGACTGGAGCTTCGAAGCGGATCTCATGAAGCAGCTCGGCGACGCATGCGCGTCGGCGGGCGACGACAAGGAAGCGGTTCGATGCTATGCAAGAGCCTGTTCGAACGCCAAGAAACGCCGGGAGCTCGGAAAGGAAGCGGAATACCTGACCGCCGCGGGCGGGTTTTACCTTGACCGGAAGGAGTACTCTCGCGCCGAGGATTTCCTGAAACGGGCCGCCGGGCTCGCCGAGGCCCCCCCCTGCTGGATGCAGCGAGTGCGGGCGCTCCACCTGCTCGCTCGCGCCACAATCGGTTTGAACGAGCGCGGCGAGGCGCGAAGGTTCCTCAACGAGTCGATCGCGACCTTCGAGCGCGAGCTCGCCGGCAAGCGATTCGCGGAGAACCGGCATGCGCTGAGCGAGGAGATGCGCTCGATCTTCTCCGATCTCCTCACTCTCGATAGCGACGATTCGAACAGTTGCGATTCGCTCCTGTTCGCGGCCGAAAAAGCGCGGCACCTGTGGTACGGCGAGAAGGGCATTCGCGCGAAGGACCTCGCGGCGAACATCGAGCGCTGCATCGGCGAAAGGGAGTGGATTCCGGAGAACGCGCTCATCGTCCAGTATCTGGTGACGCCCGGGAAACTGATCATCGCCATGATGAACAGAAATGGAGCGGCGTACCGCTCCGTCCCCGTCACGCGGGAAAAGCTCGAGGAAGAGATTGGAGCGTTCGTCGCCGCATGCGGCACGGCGGGGGATCCGGGCACGGCACCTGACGGCGCCGCGGCGAGCCGCGAGATCGAGGAGCGCGCTCGCTCGCTGTACCGGACCCTCGTGGAACCGATCGAACGATTCGTCTCGGAGAAGGAAACAATCTGCTTCATCTCCGACGAATCGTTGCGCCGCCTTCCCTTCGGAGCCCTGCTGCCGCCCGGGCCGGACGGGCGGTTTCTCGTCGAGAGCAAGAGGATTCTCACGAGCTCCAACCTCCTCGCCCTGCGCGCCGCAGCGACAAACGCGCGTTCAACCTTCCCGGCGGGGAGATCCGGATCGTCCCTCCTCGTCGGCCGGCCGGAAATCGGGGCGTGCCTCGCGAGAAACTACCCGGGGCTGGGGGCGTTGCCGGGCGCCCAGGATGAGTTGATCGACATCCGCGACATAATCGGCGGAGCGACGATTCTCGCGGGACCTCTCGCGACGAAAAGATCGGTGCTCGCCGAGCTCCCGAATGCGGATCAGATACATATCGCGACGCATCGAGTGACATATCCCGCCTATAGCGGCAGATCCGCGCTCCTTTTCTCCACGGATAGCGATTGCGAAGTGTCGCACGAGGTCGAAGCGTCGCTCCTCACTGAAAGCGAGATCAGAAGACTGAATCTCTCCAGAGCGAGGCTCGTCGTCCTTTCGGCCTGTGAATCGGCGACGGGGGATAGAAGCGCCGCCTCGGAGGGGTTGGGGCTCGCCGGCGCATTCATCGAGGCGGGCGCTCAACGGGTCGTCGCCACAGTGTGGCCCGTCGAAGACCGGGCCGCGCGGGATTTCGTGACCGCCTTCTACCGCGAACTCGTTACGGAAAAAGGAGATCCCGGGACGGCCTTGCAGACAGCGCAGAAGAAGATCATTCAAAAGAACCGCTCGAACGGAAGTCCGGCTCGCTATATCCGGGTCTGGGCGCCCTATCTGGTCATCGGCTCGTTCTAAAAAAATCGAATTCTCATGTCAAAACCGGGTGGAACGCCGTCTAAAAAAGAGTGGATAGTGTCGGCCTGCATTTTTCGATAGAGAGTGGACCGAGCGTAGGAGGGGATGGCAACCACGCTGTTGCTAGGGGAAGATAGGGGCTAACCCCCGGGGGGAGCAAGCGGACAGCTCCTTGTCGGGGGTTGGCCCTGCAGGGCTCGACCGGGTCATCTGCAAGCGCCACCGCAAGCTAATCCATTAAGAAAACAGGAGATAGGCATGCCTTATGCAGCAATTCCTCGCTGCACCGGCATCTGCCGAAATATATCTAGGCCCGAATGCGATCATGAGCCCGTCGCCCGTTCAATCGGTGCGGTCAAAGGAAGCTACCGGCATGAGGATTCTTGCGGTCGACGACGACGAAATCTCCCTCGAGACCATCAAACAGGCGCTCACGAAAAAAGGCCACGACGTCGTCACGGCCCGAAACGGGGAAGAGGCCGCGTACATACTCTTCAAGAGCTCCGTGCGCATGGTCATTACCGACCGGACGATGCCGGGGATGGACGGCCTCGAGCTCTGCCGCTGGATCCGGTCCCACGGCTTTCACTCGTACATTTTCGTCATCATGCTGACCGAACGAGCCGAGACGGCGGACATCATCGAGGGGTTGACGGCGGGCGCCGACGAGTTTCTCTCCAAACCGATCGATCCGACGGAGTTGGACCTCCGCGTCTGCACGGGCGAGCGGATCCTGGCGAACGAGTATCATCAGATCACCATCTTCACGCTCGCGAAGCTCGCCGAATCGCGCGATCCGGAGACGGGCCTGCACCTCGATCGGATCAGGGAGTATTCGAAGATTCTCGGCGTCAATCTCGCACGGCAGGAGAAATACAGCGACATCCTCTCCTTCGCGGAAATCGAGAACATATACTACACGAGCGTGCTGCACGACATCGGCAAGGTCGGGATTCCCGATACGATCCTGCTCAAGCCCGGCCCGCTCGATACGGCCGAGTTCGATATCATGAAAACGCACACAATCATCGGCGGAAAAACGCTCGGCCAGGCTCTCGCGCAATACCCGGAGGCCCGGTTTCTCGAAGTCGCGCGGAACATCGCGTTCTGGCACCACGAACGGTTCGACGGCTCGGGCTACCCGCACGGTCTCGCGGGAGAAGACATCCCGCTCTGCGCGCGGATTGTCGCTCTCGCCGACGTATACGACGCGCTCACGTCGAAGCGCCCGTATAAAAAAGCCTATCCGCATGAAGCGGCACGCGAGATTATACTGGAAAAGCGGAACCGTCATTTCGATCCGGACATCGTCGACGCGTTCATCGAATCCGACGGGCAATTTTCGGAGATTTCAGCGCGCCTCGCCGCCGTCGAACCGCAGAACGCTCCCGTTTTGGCGGCCGCCTCCGCGAGCGAACGATAACCGAAAGTATCACTCCGCATCGCCGGGCGAGGGTTTCAATCCGCCAGCTTGAGCTTCCACGAAGCGAGAATGACGAACACGACGCCGAATCCGGCGAGCACCGCGACGTCCAGCGCGACCGCGCTCATCCCGTATCCGAACGAAATGATCTTGTGGATGCCGTCCATCGCCCATCCGGTCGGAAAGAGGAAGGCCGCGACCTTGAACGCCCGCGGAACGAGCTCGATCGACCACCAGCATCCGCCGAGCGCCGCCATCACGAGGGTCGTGACGATCGAGACGGCCGACACCTGCTCGGGGTTCCGGAACAGGGAACCGAAGAAGACGCCGAACGCACCCGTCGAGAAGGCGAAGACGGTCATGAGGATGATGAGAGCGCCGGGGCTCTGGCCGAGCGAGATGCGGAAGACGAATTTCCCGACGAGAAGCAGAAACACGATCTGAATAAAGGCGACGAACATCCGCCCGAAGAGCTTGCCGAGGAGGATGCTCCCCCTGCCTGCCGGTGTGTACGCGTATCTTCTGAGCACTCCCGTGAATCGTTCCACGGTTATGACGGCGCCGCTGAAGACCATCGTCATGAGCACGAACATGACGAGATTCCCGGGGACGGAGGACTGGAATCCCGACGGGATCTTCCTCATCTTCCCGGCGGCGCTCGAGCTCACCGTCACGAGAGGCGGCGCCGCGCGGAGCGAATCGAATTCGACCTCGATGGAATCGAGCATGCCGGGCCGCGCCCGGGAGGCCGCCAACAGGCTCCCCGTGACGCTGTCCCCCGCGAGCGCAAATCCCCCCCGGCCCTTCTCCCGCGCGTCCGCCTCGATCTCGATGAGACGAGACACGACCTGCATGAGAGAACGGAAAACAGCCGCGTTCACGGCCTCGCTCGCCTGGATGTCGGCGTCGCTCTCCTTCCTGAGAACGAGCGCGACCTTGCTCCTCGCGAGAACCTTCTCCGTGAAATCGGGCGGAATAACGAGGGTCCGAACGGCCTTGTCCCCCGCCCTGAGGCTATCGACGACGTTAAGCGGCTCCCCGCGCAGCTCGTCGATGAGCGCGCGCGAAACGAACCCCGTATCGGCGTTCTCGATCGTGAGCCGCGCTTTCCTGACTCCGCCGGACTCCCCTCTGAAGGCGAGGCCGAAAGCGAGCATGAAAACGATCGGCATCGCGAAGATCCAGAAGATGACCCCGCGCGCCTCGAGGGTCAGCCTGAAATCGTTCGCCGCGATGAGAGCGATGATCCTGAGTGAGCCCCCGCGCATGCCGCTCATTCCTTCCCCGCGAGCTTGCCCCGGAGCTTCGCCGCGCCGGCGACGCTCGTGACCGCGCCGAGACCGTACACGATCGCGAGGTGCGGCGCGATGCCGCCCCAGCCCGTCTTCTCGATCGCTATCCGCTTCAGGCCGTCGATGACCCAGAACGCGGGAGAGAAGACGGCAGCCTTCTGCATCGCCGGACTCATGACCTCGTACGGGAACATCGCGCCTCCGAAGACGCAGAGGATAATGATGACGACGGGGAGCATGGCGTCGGCGACCCGCTCCGATCTGATGAACCCGTAGAGGAACGCCATGAGACCTACGCACATGAGAATGGAACCGACGACGTGCACGATAAGCTTGAGCGGCGATCCCCAGGCTATCCCGAAGCCGAGACGTCCGATGGCGATGAGGAGCGCGCACGCGACAAGCGTTATCGCGAAGGAAGAGAGCATCTTTCCCGCGATCACATGATCGCTCCGAACGGGGCCCGCGATGATGCGGGCGAGAGTGCCGGCTTCCCGCTCCCGCAGAATATCCCGCATCGTGATCTCGCTGATGAAGAGAAGCCCGATGAGAATGCTCCCCGGCATGATCAGGGCGAGAAAGTTGAACGTCCGCTCCGGCTTCGCATCGGGAGCCGAAACGGTTTCCGATGTGATCGATATGAGCGTATCCGAGAGGTATCCCTTGACGAGCTCGATCCGCGGCTTGGCGCTCGAGAGAAGCCCCGCGAGCTCGGCCGCCTCCGGCCAGCGGCCGCCGGTGAGCATCCCGCGCGCCTCCCCGATCGGCTTCTCGAAAATGCGCGCCGCACCGTCGATCATCACGGCCATCGTCTCCGTGATCTCCTCGACGATGAGAGGAAGAAAGGCCTCCTGCGGGTTCTTGACGAGCCCGATCACCACGGGCTTCCGGTCGAGGATGTTCACCGTGAACCCCTTCGGAATCTCGATGAGCGCCGATGCCTTTCCCCGATCCATGAGGGAACGTCCGGCGACGGAGTCGACCTCGACGAGGTCGATAAGCTCGGCAAGCTTTCCCTGTTTCATTCCTTGCTTGAGAAAATTGGCGGCGATTCCCTTGTCGCTATCGGCGACAAGTACCTTGATGTGCGAGAGCTCCACCTTCCCGTGGCGGCCGAACACGAGCCCCACGAGGAGCGTGAGCCCGAGCGGGATGAGAAACATGCAGATGACGGAGACGGGGCTCCGGAGCCTCCGCTTCATATCGTTGCGTACAATGAGGAGTATTGCGTTCATACGGCCGCTAGTCGCGCAGATCCTTCCCCGTGAGCTTGATAAAGACGCCCTCGAGGCTCGGCTCCTGTATCGAAACCTCTCCAATCGAAATCCCCGCCGAGAAGAGCCTCCCGAGCGCGCCGCTCAGCTCCGCCTGGCCGGGGACCAGCATGCGAAGGGAGCCGTTCTCGAGCTGCTCGACGGCGACCCCCTTGAGGAGCGGGCTCACCTGCTCCTTCGAGAACGCGCCGCTCACGGTCACGAGGTTTCCCTCGCCGGCGAGCTTCACGAGATCCTTGAGCGTCCCCTGGGCGAGAATCTTCCCGCGGTCGATGATCGCGATGCGGTCGCAGAGCTTCTCCGCCTCCTCGAGGTAGTGCGTCGTGTAGATCGCGGTCATGCCCTCCGAGACGCCGTCCCTGATGATGTCGAGGATGTTGATCCGCGCCTGCGGATCGATGCCGAGCGTCGGCTCGTCGAGGAGGATCACCTTCGGCCGGTGGATGAGACCCGCGCTCAGGTTGATCCGGCGCTTCATGCCGCCGGAGTATTCCCGCACCGGGTCGTCAGCCCTGTCCGTGAGCCCGACGAGATCGAGCACGCGGCCAGCTTCCTCACGGAGTCTTTTTCCCGAGAGGCCGTAGAGCCCTCCCCAGAAGTGGAGATTCTCCCTGCCGCTGAGCTCCTCGTACAGCGCGATGTCCTGCGGGACGACCCCGAGCAAGTGCCGGACACGGCGTCCGTCTTTGCGGATATCCATGCCGGATACGCGCACCGATCCCGAATCTGCGTTCAGGAGCCCGGCGATGATCGAGATCGTCGTTGTTTTACCGGCGCCGTTCGGGCCGAGGAGCCCGAATATCTCTCCCTCGCTGACGGTGAAGTCGACGCCTCCGAGCGCGTGGATATCACCGAACGATTTCACGAGCTCGCGAACCTCAATCATCGGAACCCTCCCTGAAATTCTGTTGCCTCATCATACCACATTCCCTACAATGCGCATACGTTTGCGCGCTGAAAAAGATTCCGCGAAACGGCGACGGTTCTCGGCGAAATGGTGGGTACCATGAAATCCTTGATCGGCATCCTCGTTATCCTTCCCTTCATTCTGGCGCCTCTCACGGGCGCGGCGTCCGCGGCCGATCAGCGCGGAATCACCTTCGACGATCTCATCTCCCTCGGAAGGATCGGCGGCTTCGCTGTTTCTCCCGACGGAAAGCTCGTCGCCTTCGAGCTTACCCGGTTCGACAAAGACGACAACTCGTCGAACACCGATATCTATCTCGTTCCCGTCGCGGGGGGAGAGCCGTGGGCCTTCGTGCGAAGCGACGCGGACGACTCCTCTCCGGTGTGGTCGGCCGACGGCAAGCGTCTCGCGTTCCTCTCCGACCGCGGCGGCACGGTCCAGGTATGGACCATTCCCATCGACGGCGGCGAGGCGAAGAAAATCACCGATATCCCCACGGGCGTGTCGAATTTCGTCTGGTCCCCGGACGGGCACACGATCGCGCTCACCTCGAGCGTGTACCCCGAATGCGCGGATATGAAGTGCAACGAAAAGATGCTCGATGACGCGAAAAGCTCCAAGGTCAAGGCCCGCCTCGTCGATCATCTCCTTTTCCGCCACTGGAACAGCTGGCGCAACGGGAAATGGAGCCATCTCTTCGTCGCCGACATCGAAGACTCCTCCCTCGTCGAGGTGAACAAGGGGCGCACCGACGTGCCGCCGATCGCCCTCGGCGGCGACCGGGACGTCGACTTCGCGCCGGACGGGAGCGAGCTCTGCTTCGTCATGAACCCCGATTCGTTCCCGGCCGCTTCGACGAACAACGATCTCTACGTCATGAGCCTCCCCGGCGGCGCGCCCGTCGCAATCACGGCGGCCGGTCGCGGGAACGACAATAGCCCCCGCTACTCGCCCGACGGACGCTTCATCGCGTACCGCTCGATGCCGAGACCGCGCTTCGAGGCGGATCGCTCGCGGCTCATGCTCTACGAGAGAAAAACACGCACGATCTCGAACCTCACGGAGAGCTTCGATTACGCCATCGACGACTTTTCGTGGAGCGGCGACTCGAAGACGCTCTATTTCTCGGTCGAGGACCGGGGGCGGCGCGCTACGGGAAAGGTTTCGATCAGGGGCGGGGACGCCGCGCTCGTCATACGCGGCGGTTACGACACGAGGTTCGCCCTGACTCCCGACGGAAAGTACATCGTTTTCGCGCGGCAGAGCGCGACCCGCCCGGTCGAGCTCTATCGGGCCACAACGAAGGGGAAAGATATCACGCCGCTCACCGGAGTCAACGCCGACGCGCTCGCCGGCCTCGCGATGAACACGATCGAGGAGTACCGGTATGACGGCGCCCTCGGCGCGAAGATACATTGTTACCTCGTGAAGCCCCCCTCCTTCGAGGAGGGCAAGAAGTATCCGCTTATTCTGCTCATTCACGGCGGACCGCAGGGATCGTTCGGAGACGATTTTCATTACCGGTGGAACTCCCAGATGTTCGCCTCGCCCGGATACGTCGTCGCGATGCTCAACCCCCACGGGAGCACGGGCTACGGCCAAGCGTTCACGGACGAGATCAGCGGGGATTGGGGCGGCGCGCCGTTCGAGGACGTCATGAAAGGGGTCGCATTCTTGAAGTCGCTCCCCTTCGTCGACGGAACGCGCGTCGCGGCGGCCGGCGCGTCGTACGGCGGCTACATGGTCAACTGG
>Ga0265296_1003958_pt1 | contig 13252 bp, 9 predicted proteins | sample MunlanPumphouse1_FD_189073 | JGI IMG/M metagenome (GOLD analysis project Ga0265296, IMG submission 189073) | Groundwater microbial communities from a municipal landfill in Southern Ontario, Canada - Pumphouse #1 | ecosystem: Environmental > Aquatic > Deep subsurface > Groundwater | place: Canada... | reverse complement strand
AAGTGAAGGAAAGCGACCAGGACGTCATAATAGACAACAAGAGCGGCGTCAGCGTATAGGAGCCGTTCAGGATATTATAAAAAAGGTCTGCAATTCCATAGACGGTGAACCACTTCACGATGAACAATATTGTTCCAAGCGCCGACAGGGAAGAACTAAGATAAACTGTTATTACCCAGTAGATTGCAAAGGGCATGTAGATAAGCGCGAATATGTACCAGAACAGATGCATGGGAAATGTGTAGATCCCAAAAAGCCCCCGTTTCCTTGAAAATATAACGTCTGAATGTTTTTTTGCGGACTGGATTGAGCCGCGGCCCCATCTTATTCGTTGCCTTACCAAGCCGACCAGCGTTGATGGCACGGACGTGAATATAACAGCTTTTGTCATCGCAGCATCGTAACCGGCTTTCCTCAAAACCAGCGTTGTATCAAGGTCCTCTGTAAGCGTGTCCTTGCTGAATCCGCCCACTTTAAGGATAAACTTTTTCTTAAATGCGGCAAACCCAGGAGCTATGTAGATTGCATTGAGCTTGCTGCACACATAGCGCCAGCTGGATGAAACTATGTAATCCAAATCCTGAAACCAGGACAATGGGTTGTTTGTGGGCCGTGCTCTTATAATACCGGAGGAAATTGCGGTGTTTTCTGCGGCAAGCGGCTCCACAAGCCTGAGCAAACTTTCTTTTTCCAGGGCCGAGTCGGCATCCACGTAGGCAATAATATCAAATTTTGCTTTCCTGATGCCATAGTTGATGGCTTCGGATTTTCCTGAATGCTTTATGCTGAACACTCTTACGTTCCTGCTTTTCTTTGCAATATCGCGAACTATTTTTGCTGTATTGTCTCTCGACCCGTCGTCAACAACTATGATTTCTTTTTTATTTTTGTACTCGCTGCTTTGAACGCTCCTAATCGTCGAAGCTATATATTTTTCTTCATTGTGCGCGGGTATTATCACAGACACAGGAGGGCAAAACCCAGATTTTGTTTTCTTGTCTGGAAAAAGAAATACTATTATCATAACAACATTTACGAATACCAGCGAAGAGAACAATACCATCAGGAAGGTGTCTAGCAATACACCACCTCTTTAACCTGTTTTCAGGGGTTTAAGACGAAGCCCGTAGAGATCAGGAAGGAATTCAGTGTTGCCTTTCTTTTTTATTACGGTCCAGTACATGGGCTTTCCCCCCAAAGCTTTTATAATACCATGACATACGCTAAGAGACACCAAAATTCCTATTGTCAATGCAGAGAAAAATACTACTATAGCATGACGCAACTTATTTTCCTTCCAAAGGGCTACGATACCTGCAAAAGTAAAGCCCGAGGCAAGCACAAAATTTATTACAATATCAGTAACAAGTCGGACGATATTGATGTCCGATGGATTACCAGTCATGAAAGATACAGCACCGAAAAACATGAAGGCGACCAAAAAAAAGGATGAAATATAGCCGAGCATTGTAAATGACATCAGAGCCTTCTGCATAAAAGAAAATTTTCCGAATAGTATAGCTCTTTTGTGCTCAAGGAAAGCTTTCATATTACCATAGGCCCACCGGCGCTGCTGCGTGCGAAGAGAGCGAATATTATATGGAACTTCGCCGCCTACCTGGAGATCGTGCAAATAAACCGTTTTGTAACCCTTTGTCAATGCGCGTACAGAAAATTCCACGTCTTCGGTCACGCTGCCTTCCTGCCATCCTCCCAGTTTCACCAATACATTTTTCCTTACAGCCTCGCCAGATCCGAAGAGCAAGGAAACACCTGCTGCGCTATTCAGCCTCGCGAGAATGTTGTGATACACCATCAGAACTGTACTGGCGAACTTTGCAGTGGGGCTCTGGTTCATATTGATATAAGACCACTTTGCCTGGACGCAGGCAACTTTCTTGTCGCTAAACGGCTGGACTATGCGCTTGAGAAAATCATTTGTGGGTATAAAGTCTGAATCGAAAATAACTATTACATCGCCTGTAGAATGACGAAGCATGTTATTGACATTACCTGCTTTGAAACCTGCGTTGGTGCTGCGGCGCACTATCTTTATTTTTCCCTTGTGCTTCTTGGCGAAAGAGTCAAGCATATCCGAGACTTCTTTCTTGGAGCTGTCATCACCAATAATAATTTCGTACTTGTCTTTGGGATAGTCCATGTTAAGGCACTGTTCGGCACAGCGTATTGCCACAGGCTCGTTGAACGTGGGAATTTGTATAGTGACCTTCGGAAGTTTTGACATCTTTTTCTCTTTGTATTTACCGTTCCGCTGGGCAATGCCTATTACTCCGAATATATAGAAGAGGATTGAAAATATGGCTACCGGTATTATCAGGGAATTAAACAAAAATAAAGATGTATCGTGAATGAAAAATTTTACAATCTCTAGTTCTATCATACAGCAATCATCCAACCCTATTAATTTACCAAGCCTTTTTATAAGTGCTAATTTATGCTATTATTGCTATAAATCATATTAATAGGAACTGTCTACAATATCTATTTTATTAAATGTCTGGAGATAGCGGAAGAAAATGAAAATACTGCTTAAGGATTCTGATCTGTTCTTTGAGAAAAATAAAAATAATCTCAATAGAGATGTCATACAGATAATTTTACTTACGCTCTTGTTTTCACTTTTGACAACATTCACCATTTACGAAGGGTGGACAACTACGAAGCTTACTGCGAGCTTTGCTCAGAGCTTTATTGGAATAGCCATCGCTACTGTAAGCGGTATTCTGATTCTCATAGTGGCGCTGATGCTAATGGCGTTTAGGAAAATAAACAGAACGTGTTTTGATAAGACTTTGTTCATAGTTGCCTATGCGGCTACGCCGGCTCTTATCCTTGGATGGGTTCCTCACGGGATTGTAAAGTTGATAGCCATTATATGGTCCCTAATATTCATCAAAGTTGGTCTTGAGGTCAAACTAAAGAAAAGTCAGAAACAGGCAACGCTGGTTGTTATTGGCATAGCTATTATACTTGCAATACTCACACTCATTACCCAAACATATCTTATTTCTCCTGTGTAGGTAAGATAAGCAATAAAGGCTTGCTAAAAAACCAATCTTCGTCTTTGATTCTGTTGCTAAAAGCGTGCAATGGTTCGCTGCCTTATTTACTACTAAATTTTATCAATATTGTCTATTCCGAAGAAAAGAAGAACAAGCTTATCGCCAGCCAGCGTAAGGTTTTTGTAGTCGGTTCCGCTAAGGTGGATTGTGTTATTGACAAGATTCAATGATGTATCCTTTGCGCCTGTAGAAGGTCCGGAAAGCCACAAGATAGGGGAGGAAAAGTTCGGCTTCTCTATTGTTTCGTTTGCGGACTTGTACCACGTGTCACCTATGAAATAATATGCATTAAACGAAATTAGCCTACCCTCATAGGAATAAAAAACAGGCAGTTTGGCAATTATGTTTGTCATCACAACACGAAAATATGCATTGTCCTGCTGGTTTGTGCCGTCAAAAACGACGTTCATATCAGTAAACGTCGCACCGATAATCATTATTCCTTCGGGGTCGTTCGTCTTAACGCGCAGGGATTCTCGTATATCATTTGAAAATGTGTAGATCTCATTGCCATGACCCTGCACAGAAATCTCTGTAATAGGCTGCTGTTCTGTGCAGCCGGCAACTAAAATAACAGACAATAAAAGCAGCAGTATGATTATTTTTCTCATCTTTATCAGTTTTATCCTAATCTATTAAAGTATTCTTTTTACGTGAAGAGATTTCTACAAAGCCTGAGGGGTCGTTTTTGTTATCTCGCGCAGAAGGGTTGTTGCATAGGAACCTTTTGGCAGCGTAAAAATAAGATCAATGCTGTTGCCTTCGGTCTTGCAGCTCAACTCGTCTACATTTACAAAAGCATTTCTAGATGAGCCGTTGCAGCGTATGCTCAGCCAGCGGATTGAAAAGTCCTTGATATTTATTTTGTCTTTTTCCAGAACCTTTTTTATCTGCTCGGATGCAAAGTCGTTTTTCAACTTGGTATCATAGCCAACCAGCGGGAACTCCTCAAAGCAGGGCTTAGAATACTTGGATACATAAGCGTCAAGAACTTTGTTAAATAAAAAAGACTGATAAGCATGAATGAAGAACTTCAGTGCCTTCTTGCTAATCTCTTCCAGGTTTTTTTTGTTGCTTCCTCTTTTGTTAACTAACTCTAATGCTTTCTCATATTCATGTCTAAGAATAAGGCGTCCCACTTCGTGGTTATCGCCATGACTGCCGAAACGCTGCCGACCAAAATAATTTGGCATCGCTCGTTTTTTAATTTCATTTATGATAGCGGTAACATTTTTGGCGTTGTCGCAGTTCCTAAGGTTTATTGCAAATCTGTTTCCAATGAGCTCGCCAACCTGCATCATCTTATCAGTGTACCCTATTTTTGCAAGCTTGATTTTTTCCTCGTTAATTTCTTTGATTTCGCCTCTCAGCGTAATGTATTGGGATGTTACCGCGAATTTGTCCTTAAGGCCGGCATAGCCTATTTCATCCTTTTTTAGATTAAACTTCCTTTGAATAAATTTTATAGCGTCTTTCGTAGTCATGCCTTTCTTTTTAAGTAAGGCAAGAGTGTAAGGCCCTTTGATAACCTTTACTCCGCCGCCTGAGCGGGAATACTTGACAAAGAATTTACCAGAAGGTATTTCATCGACTACAAAATCCTCTTCTTTCAGAACGGCGCCGCCGGTGCCCTTTGATTTTGTCCAGTACATCATCTTAGGTTGACTAGAAATAATTAAATGCGTGTGAAAATGTCAAGATTATCCTATATGTTTTATTTCTTGATTTTTGATTTTTTCATAAAGAAGTAGCCTACAACGAGTATTATCAAGATCACTACTAACACTATAGTGTAATCTGTTTTTTCTGGCGGAGGGGTTGGTGAAAGTGGTTGAACTGCCTGCTGGGCTGTAGAAAATGTCACTGTCTTTGTGACTGGAGGACTTAATGCGGAGTGGTCTCCCCTGTGAAGCTCGACGCGCAATGTGTGCTGACCGTAAGGTACATTATCAAATGTGTAGCTGCTTGCAGATGAAAGCACGTATGCTCTATCATCAAGGAACATGTGCAAGTGCCCTTCGCCCTCAACTACTGTTCCTGTAGGTGCGGCCAGCGTGAAACCGCTCACGCTAGTGGTCACAGTAACTGTTGCGCCGTATATGATCTGACCGCCCGTAGGCAACGTTATAGTTAAGGAAGGCGCGCTTACGCACCCGCCAACATCGAACACGCAGTTCGTGCACTTCAGCGTCCCGCTCGCATAACCTTTTGATACGCAAGTCTGGCCCGCTAAATCTGTTCCATCGCATCCCTCAGAGCCTTCGCGCGTGTTATTGCCGCAAAAAGATGTCACACTAGGCTGGGCTTTTTCACCTGTTATCGCGAATGTGGAGAACCCAGGCGATGTTGCTGCGAAATAAACGTAACTAGAATCTTCACTGCTTACTGTTGTCGGCAGCTTTGACCACGCGCTATTTGAGAACCTGTTAAGTGCAACCGTTGCCTTGTCTATATTGTTTGCAGTAAACCACGATCTGGGTACCTTGAAGCTTATCTTGGCCGATGATATCCCGGAGTCCTGAATGTTTGTCTTTGTTATCTCCAGATACTTGTAAACCGCACCTTCTGTGGACGCTATCGCAACAGAAACTCCGGCAGATGCTGCTGTTGTTTCCTTTACGGTTATCTGTGCGTTAGTTAAGGCGGTCGAAGTTGTAAACTCTATTTTTTCTATGCCCAAACTAGCTGACTGTGATATGGAAACGGAAGCTGTTGAACCTGCAGTAACAGATGATAATGTTTGTGTTTCTGATGCCGCTGCAACACCTGTGCCGCCCCCTCCAGTACCGCCTGTTGTGGTTGTCGTAGCAGTTGAAGTACATGTGCCGAGGGAACCTGCAACATTGCAATCATAGTTGCTGTCAGTGCACGCTGTGTTGCAACAATAACTGTCGGCACAGAAGCCGCTGCTGCATCCTATTGCATATAAACATGAAACGCCGTTAGCTGTTTTGTTAGCGGAGAGATTGAAATTCTCAGTTAAAGAACTACTTATTGCTTGAGCAGACGTGTTCGTGCCATTAGCAGAATTAAGAGATAAATTATTTACACGGAATGTGACGCTGTCTCCGGAATTTGCTACGAATGATATTAAATACCGACCAGCACCTTCTAATGGTCCTTGCCCAGGGGCACCTTGCCCAACTATAAATGCATTTGCTGCAGAAGAACCGCTATTAACATAGACTTCTACAATAGTTCCGTTCGGAGCCAGAGAGCCGTTTACAAAAACGTAACCCTTGAAAAAATATGGTGAGGATGCATGTGCGACTGCAAAGAGAACAAATACCAGAGGTAATATATAAAATACTTTCACTAATTTACACCCCATTTTCCAATGAAAAGTATAATTGACTGACGCTTTGCGTCATTCGGCCTTTACAGCGTAAACCGCGCGTTGTCTGCTGTTATATTTATTAAGTACGTCTCTCCTATGTTCGTGTTGTTGACGTACTTAAGCGTTGAGCCGCCAGGATCGGTTCTTGTTGCCAGTACCCAGCCCGCGCTCGTGCCATTTATGTTATAATACATGTAGCTCCAACTGGTGCCGAGACTGTCAAGTACTGACGTGAAGTTGAAGTTGCCTGTATTTGTTGCATTTTTACCGAACCGTTCCATTTCGGACTGAATCGGTATAGTCATTGTCTTCAGGCCTTTGGTAAAATAACCGGAATTAGGCGATGTGAAGTTGAAGTTTCCTGCTGTGTTTATTTCAAACAATATCCCAGAGGAAGCGGTCATTACGTTTCCTATTGTGTCCTGGCATCTTACGGAGAACGACTTACGACCGTCGGTCTGCGACGACAGCGTGTAGTTGTGTGTCAGTCCTGTACCGGTAAATGTATTTGACATGATCGAATAGGACATGTCTGCTGTGTCCCACTTGCACGTAGCAGACTCGGTTGTATTGACAAGTAGAGCTGGTGTAGTTGATGTTATAGTACCGTTTGGACCGCTCCATGTTACCGATGGCGGGGTAGTATCGCTTGTAAATACCACTACCGTGGTTGAATTGAACGCGCCGTATGCTGATGCGTTATCTGTTGAGTTCGCCGTGAATGTATAATTGCCGTCAGCCACGTTTGCGGCACTGTCGTCCTTTCCGTTCCATGTTGCGTTACAGTTCCACACGTTTGTGGCAACATTGCTACATGTAGCAGCAAAGTTTCTTACGGTTGCATTTGTCAGGTTTCTGACGCCTATGAAGGTCTTGCTGGCGTTGAAGTTTCTTTCTGTTATGTTAACAGAGAATACTGTTGTAAGCGTGGTGTTTATCAGGCTCACAGTCACATTGTCGCCAGAGAATGCAGGCGCTGTGTTGTCCACTGTTACGTTTACCTCGCTTCTCGCTGCTGCATTGGTTGCGTTGTCGCTTACATTAACTATCAGCTTGTAGACTCCGTCGGAGTAAGAACCACCGCTAGTAGCCCATGAAAAGTTGCATGTAAAGTTTAGGCCGGATGGCGAGCATGTTGCTGTTCTTGTTGTTCCATTTACCTGGAACACAAGCGAACTGCTGTTGACACCTGACGCGGTGTCGTTCAAAGTGAAATTAACATCCTGCGTGCCCTTCAAAAACAAATTATTTGAAGGCAACACAATCTGTGATGTTGGCACAGTACTATCAAGACCAAACAGTCCCGAAGTATTTGTTTCTGTAGGGCTGTTAGCTGAAGCAACAAGCGTGTTGCTGTCGTTGTATAATAATGTCACGCTTACATTGACAAGACCATTAAGCTGGGATGCTGTTGTCGCATTTATCGTGAAGTTCAGCGTTGTGGTAACTCCGCCGCTAACTGATGTGACTGAATCAGCCCGTGTTATCGTGAAGTTGGTGGATGCGTTTTCAGCTGTTACGGCATTGTACATCGTAGCCACGACAGAAGTCAGGTTTGCGGTTGCGTGGCCGGCGTTTGTTACAGGCACTGTTATTGTCGTGCTGTTCGGGCCGGTTGTTCCATTCATTATCCAGGCTGCTGTAGATGTAATCGTGCTGAATGTCAGTCTTGCCTGGGATTGTATTGTTGCGTTGGAAGATGCAATGCTGTTTCCTGTCACTGATATTCCAAGCCCCGATGTATTTCCAACTGCTGCCAAGCCACTTGGTGTCATCTGCGCGCCAACAGTCGAGCCGTTGAGGGCTATTGCTGAAACGTTGTAAGTAACAAAGAATACCGTTGTACCTATCGATATTGAAACATTGTATATGTTCGGCGTCAGGTTCAATTGAACAGAGTTGCCATTGAATGCTCCTATTGAGATGAGCGTGTCTGATGAATCAAAGCGACCAGGCGCAGTTGCTTCATCCCTGTATATCCTTACGTTTGACAGGTTCAGGGCTGTGCCGTTGCCGGTTAATGTAATGTTAATGCTTGTTATGTTCATGGTCTCGCCGGTTGCAGCAAACGTCAGATTAAGGAATCCTTTTGCGCTCTGTCCGACGGAAATTGTTGAAGGCGCTAATGTGCCGCCTGTGACAGCAAGCGCTGATAGTGTCGAGTTCCCTGATATCTGCGTTGCAAGCGTCTCGGTTATGGACTGTCCTGACGCGCCGCTTGTTGTTGTCACGCTGGCAGCGCTTGTAATGCCTGCGCCGAACACGCCGCCGCCGGTTGCTGTGCTTGAAACATTAATTACAACAAGCAGGACGTTTGTCGTTCCTGATGATACGTTAAAGCCTAGGCTGGAGAACGTGTATGCGCCGCTGCTTGGCACTGAGGTGTTCCACCGTATCAGGTCATAAGCATCTGTGCCGTTGAATATGCCTGCTTCTGCACGCGTACTGTTGTACAATGCAACAGAAACTACGTCAGCGTCTGATACTGTTCCAGTTCTTGTAATTGTTATCTGGGAGATGTTCATCTGCTCGCCTGTTGCGGTGAAGTTGAAGGATATAACTGTTACGTTGGTTGAACCCAATCTTGTGTACGAGGCAACGCGGCTCGCGCCTGTTATGGAAAGGTTACCGTAAATTGTTGAACTGCCTGATCTCTGGCTTGCGAAGGTCGGCGTTACAGACAAACCTGATACCCCGCCTGATGCTACTACGTCAGCTGCACCTTCGATGCTGGCGTTGAATGTCCGTCCGCCGGTTGCGCTGCTTGAAACATTAATTACGACCAACAGGACGTTTGTTCCTACAGATACGTTGAAGCCGATGTTGGAGAAGTTATATCTGCCATTAAGAGGAGCTGAGGTGTTCCACTGGATTAAATTATAGTTGACACCGCTTCCATCTAAAACACCAGCTTCTGCAGCAGAGCTGTTGTACAGTCCCACGCGGACTATATCAGATGTTGTCTGTGTGCCGTTAAGCGTTATGTTCAGGCCGGTTATGTTCATGGCTTCGCCTGTTGCTGTGAAGTTGAATGAAATAATTGTAACATTACCAGTGCCTATTACTGTTGTCGACGCAACTCTGCTGGTGCCTGTTATTGAAAGTGCGGACAATGTTGAACTGCTTGAGCGCTGGGTTGCGAATGTTTCTGTTATAGCCTGTGCAGATGCACCACCGGTTGTCACAACGTCAGCCGCGCCCTCGATGGACGCGTTGAATGTATTTCCGCCGGTTGCGCTGCTGCTTATGTTGAATACGATTATCAAGATCTGGCTTGAGGACACGTTGAAGCCTAGATTAGAGAAGTTATACCTGCCATTTACCGGTGCTGAGGTGTTAACAGCGAGAGGATCTATCCTGCCTGTCTCGTTGAAGGTCTGGGCATTTTCTTTCGTGCTGTTGTACAGTGCCACGGAAACTATGTCAGCATTCGTGACAGTGCCGTTCCTTGTGACTATTATTTCAGAAATGTTCACCTGCTCTCCTGTAGCGGAGAAGTTGAAGGAGATAATTGTGACGTTGGTTGAACCCAGTCTCGTATAAGATGCTACTCTGTTCGTGCCTGTTATTGAAAGGTTACCATACACGCTCGTTGAAGGCGAATTCGAGACAGTGGTTGTTCCGCCGCCAATCGAGCCTCTTACAACTACGCTGAACAGTTTTAATCCTCCAGTATTCGTAGCTGACCAGTTCTCCACTAAAATTGTTTTTGAGACGCCCGGATTTATTTTGGTGTCGTCAGGGCCTGGCAGCAAACATATTATAGATTTTACATTTCCATCGACAGAGCGGTTCCATAAAGAGGTTGTAGTCGGGCACACTATATCACCAGCAGCAGGATCAGCATAGCCAGGTGCTGAATAGCTTATGTTAATCATGTCTATGGAATCTGTGTTGTCGTCTGTGCCGTTGTTTGTTATGGTGAAGGTGTAATTTTGCTTGGCGCCGGCATTAACCGAAGCGACATTAACAGAGGCGTTTGCTTCGAGATGTCTTACTGTAAGCGTAATAGCTGTTGAGTTGACCTTGAAGTCTGCGCTGTTGCCCAGCTCTGCTGTTACAGTATAAGTTCCATTTGATAATGTTGTAAGATTGAAGTAAGTCTCGGTGCCGTTGAGAATTGTTGTATTAACTATAGCCTGCACGACGCCTGCCTTGCTAGTATAAAACGCTAATGAAAGATTTGTCAGGAACGTGCTGTTTGCGCTTATCCTTAGCTCTGGGGTGACGTCATTTGTGGTCGTGCCGCTGCCTGGGTTTGTTATAACCTTATTGTAAATCTGGCCAAGCGTGACTGTAAAGTTGCCAAAGGTCTGGTTAGCGCCAAGCGAGCTTGTGTTTACGCCGGCAATTCTCCAAGCAAATGTTCCGTTGCCAAGACCAGTTACGTTAAAGGAAGAATAATTAGCTGTTGCATCTGTGCCGTTTCTTGTCATTGGGAAACTTCCAACGCCGCTTGTTGACACATTAGTGACTTCAAGTATAGGTATTGAAACGAACGACTCATTGCTTGTAAAGTTCACGAAGAAGTATCCCTGCGTTCCAACTGTGGAAACATTGCTTGCGTTTGCTGGTGAAGGCGCTACCCGCGTAAGGGTTATGCCAGGGCCTGCGAACACCGGGAGCACATAAAATATCATCAATGCTGCTACAAGTACTGCTGAGAAAACTAGTCCTGTCTTGATTAAACCTTTCATCAGACCTTTCTGCCCCGCATCCATCTTTTACACTCCGCTGTCAGTCAATAAAAAACAAGCAGACTGAATATCATTTTATTATTTTGCCCTATATATATAATTTTTTCAGTTCGTTAATTGCTCATCTCTTATTGTCCTGTAAATATTAGACTTGCCGACCTTTGTTTTCTCAAGCTTGCCCTGGTCCCTTAGCGCTTCCAGATACCCTGATGTAACCTCGCGACGCATGTTAAGTTTTTTTGCAACCTGAGATGTAGACATTATTTGCTTGCTAAGAAGGCTGAGAATCCTTTTCTCCACCACATTTTCCCCTTGCATCACATACAAATTACTGTTTCTAGTATTTATAATTATTTTTGCCGCTATATTGCGACGACTAAGTGACAATTATACGAAAAAGACCTGGCGAAGTCATCGCTATATGATGTTTTTGTGCTAAATCTCGTTGCGTCTATAGAATTAGTTTTTTCAGCAGCATCCGCAAGCCCTTTACGGCGCTTTCGATGTCATCTTCCTTGTAAACGTGGAAGCCGAAGACGCCCTTGAAGCTGTCCTTGAAGTTAGGGCTTTCCATGAACTTGATTTCTTTCTGCAGCGCGGCTTTGAGCTTCTTAATGTCGCCGCGTTTTACGTATTTCAGGATAATGACCTGGTTTGTATTCTCATAGAGCGCTACAATATCGCGCACGTCAGAAAACCTGCCGGAGTGCATCTTCATGGCAACAAGAAGTTCCTTTACAGGCGTAAGGAATTCAACACCCTGCAGCGTGCTTTTTGTGGAATTTTCAAGTAGCAGCTCATAACTCCATGAGCCACTAGTCAATCTTGATACGACACCATTTATCAGTAGATCCATACTAACAGTCAGCTTGTCTATCTTTTTTTCGTGCCTCTTGAACTTTTCGCCGTACAGTGTGCTTATCTCTTTTGAGTATCCGCTGATATAGCCCTCTTTTTCCAGCAGGCTCTCGAACTTGCCTGTGTCTATCTCCTTAACAACAATATCAAGGTCCATTGAAAACCTCTTCTTATGGACAGAGACTGCATAGCCACCTACAACAATGAAGTCAAGCTTGCTGTCAGAGAGTAGTTTTATCAGACGGATGATCTCGTTTTCCCTCGATAACACACCAGCTATAAAATCAGACATTTGTATGCACCTCAGAATACTTTGTTTTCAAGCCCAAATTATACAAAGCGTCCAATTGTTCCAAGACGGCATCCAAATTCAATTTCTTGCACCATGCTACCAATTCCTTCAACGGCATCACAGGAATGCCTTCTATTTTTTCGATACTAAACGACGTGCTTCGCACGTCAGTCTTTCCTAAATTCTTAATGGTCAAGAAAACCAATGGCCTTGTTTCTTTTTTGTCGCCTTCTGTATAGCTTATTTTATGCCTGTTCAATTCGTTTTTCAAATTATCCGAATCATTTGTCGCGACTTCCAATATATATACCCTGTCAAAAAAATCGCCTGTTATATAGCTTCCGCGCGTCCACAATGATATGGCAGCCCCGCCAGCTAACCTGACATTCAACTTTGTTTTTCTTACGAATGCCCAGAATGCCTTGTCCTGCTCTGCTTCGCTGACTGCTCTTATCAAGCCTGCGAATTGGTTGTACAATGCTGTGTGCTTTGCATATATGCGCTTCCTGTTGCCCTCATCCTTGACTTCAAACATATCATTTTTTGCTAATTCCATTACCCATCCATATACCGCAGAGTAAGCAAATCCGGTTTTCATTGCTATTTCCCTTATCGTATCGCCGTCCTTTGCCTCTTTGATTATGGCGGCTGTTACTGGATTTATTATGTCTGTCATCATTATCTTTTATAAGATAATGGATTTAAAGCTACCTGGGAAAAACGCTCAGTCTTGTTTTATTATATAGGTAGAAAAATATGAGCTGGTTTGACTTTTTTCGAAAAATTTTGTTATTTAGTCCTGTTGCTAAAGACGAGTGCGGGTTAGCCTTAGTTACTGCCAAGGTTGAATAGCACGATTTTTTGATTTACTTACCTAGTCTCGCTTCTAGTAAACTTTTTAGAAAAAAGTTTAATCAAAAAGATAGCAAAAGCTAGATAGTTAAAAAAGGAAAAGAAAAAAGAAAACAAAAAATCGTTTTTTCTT
>Ga0265296_1003957_pt1 | contig 13255 bp, 12 predicted proteins | sample MunlanPumphouse1_FD_189073 | JGI IMG/M metagenome (GOLD analysis project Ga0265296, IMG submission 189073) | Groundwater microbial communities from a municipal landfill in Southern Ontario, Canada - Pumphouse #1 | ecosystem: Environmental > Aquatic > Deep subsurface > Groundwater | place... | reverse complement strand
GCGATCCACGGTTCCGCGCCGAAATATACCGGCCAGAACAAAGTCAATCCGGTGGCGATGATCTTGTCCGCCGTGCTGATGCTTAATTATCTGGGGGAGAAAGAAGCCGCGCAACGCTTGGACGCCGCGGTGGCTAAAGTTATCGCCGAGGGGAAGAGCGTAACTTATGACTTGAAACCCGACCGGAACGACCCAACAGCCGTCGGGACTTCACAGATGGCCGACGCGATAATTTCCGCTTTGTAGCCTTCACTTGCCCGGTCTTTTTCCCGGTATATTCTTCGTAAGCCGCGCGGGAGAGCTCATTAATTAAGATTCGCGCTTCGCGAACTTTCGGGAAACCCCAGGTAAAGATCGAGAGAATATAATCCCCTTTTTTGGTGTAAACGATCCCGACGTCGTTCAAGATCCCCTCCAGCTGGCCGGTTTTATTGGCGACGTAGGTCCCGGGGGGGACGCCGCGCCAGATCCCCCAGCGGTAGCGCTGGTAATTCATCCAGGTGATCATCTGTTTGGCCGCCCCTTTGGTAAACCCGCGGCGGCAATAGATCGCGGCGACGACTTTCGCCATTTCGTCGGGGGTGGTCAGATTATTATTCGTAGCTGGCGGTTCGACCAGCATAGTCGGGTCGATGACCCGGGTTTGGCGCAGGCCGAGCTCTTTTACATATGAATTGATCTCGGTCGTGCCGACCGTGTTAACTGCCAGCCTGGTCGCCGTGTTATCGGAGAGGGTGATCATCAACCGGAGAAGGTTCCAGAGGGTATATTCCTGGCCGGCGGGGAGCCAACGGAGGACGCCGGCCCCCTCGAGCTTGTCGCTCTCCCGAAAGAGGACCTTCTTTTTAAGGTTGAGCTGGCCCAGGTCGGAGAGATGAAGGGCGCAAGCCATGACCGGGACCTTGGCAACCGAAGCGGCGGGGTATTCCCGGGAGCCGTTAACGCTTAACTGCCGGCCGCTTTTGAGGTCGATGAAAGTAAAACCGACCTTATTACCGTAAGGGGCGGTCAGCCGCTGGACCCGGGTCGCCAGGTCGGCGTGGGCGGGCAAGGCGGAGAAGAGCAGGAGGAGAATTATTACAGCCCTCATCCGCGACCACTTTTTACCTCCCTCATCTAGTGGTGTTGAGGTTTGTGACCTTCTCCCAGAGGGAGAAGGGTTTAGGGTGATGGGAGCTAAATACTCGTGCGGCATTTTTTTATTATAACATATGCTATAATTTCCCCATGCCAATCGTCAAAATAGGTTTGTGGGCCGGGCGGGACGCCGAGCTGAAAAAGAAACTGATCGAGAACGTGACCAAGACGGTTTGCGAGACGGTTAAATGCCCGCCCGAGGCGGTCATTGTCGTGCTGGAGGATATTCCGAAAGAAAATTGGGGTCAAGGAGGAAAACAAGGTGGATAAGGAGGCAAAACAAATGAAAAGTGAAGGAAAATATTATTTTTTAGGTTTGACCTTGGTCATTGGTTTATGGGTCATTGCCGCCGTCGGCGGCTGCGGACAGCAAACAACGAGCACAACGACGACGACTATTCCCGGCGCGACCGGCGTCACTATTTCCGGCAACCTTTATTCCGGAGCGGTGAGAGCCTCAGCAGTAAATGCGGCGGCGACTGGGACGAGGAGAATGTCAACGGCGGACAGCCCGCTCAACGGTTACAATGTGGTGGCGGTCGGCACGGTTGACGACAAGATATATTTCCCGACAGCCAAGACAGCGGCGGACGGTGCTTTTTCCATCGCGGTCCCGTCGGGAGAATCCTTCTACCTTGAAGTCATCGATGATCAAGGCAAATTTGTCGCCCCGGTTTCTTTTGGGTCCGCCGCCGGCGGCGTGGTCATGGCGGTTACTCCGGAAGCCGGGACCGGACCGATTGACCTGGGGAAGATCAGCTATGACAGCGCCAAGGGGGCAGCCGCCCCGACCCAGGAAGTTGCGGCGCCCAAACTTGACGCCGGCAGCACCGCGAAAGCCAAGAGCGGCGAGACTTTTGTCCCGGTCGGGACGGGGGTAAATTTGGGCCGCGGCACGGAAGAAGCCAAGTTCACCGGGACCTTGAAAGATAAAGTGGACGAAGACAATGACGGCCTGCCCGATGTCGTGGATATCGATGATAACGGCGACGGCAAGGTTGACGGCCTTGATCCGACCCCCAGATTGGCCACTCGAGTTGAAGTAAAGATCGCCGGGGTCAACAATACTAACGCATTCTCCAATCTGGCCTTGCCATATGAAAACTATCCGACTTACCAGGGCGGCTCCCTGAATAACGCGCCGATCGATGTCGCGGCGCAGACCAACCTGGCGATCGAAGTGGTAATGACCCCCGGTACCGACCCGGCGACCTTCTCCGACGTTCGGGTCGTCGACGGCCCCGCCTGGATCAACACGGCGACGATCGCCAGCGACAGCCCGCCGAATAAAGTCGGCACGCCCTGGAAAGATTCGCAGAACATATTATATAAGTCGTCCGATCGCTGGACGGTCCATGTGACCCCGAACGGCACGCCGGAAGCGGGGGATGTCTTGAAGTTCGCGGTAACAACTTCGACCGGCACGCAGGAGTTCATCGCCACTCTTTCTTATGTTTTTAAAGATATCCCGCGGCTGGTCGCGTATTCCGACACGGCGGGAACCAAGGAAGGGGCGTCGGTGCTTAACCTGGCCGTCTATCAGGCCAATAGCAACAAATTTGATTACACCGGTTCCGCGATCAATTTGATCTGGACCGCCCCAAAAGATGACACCGGCGCTTATATTACCGGGATGCAATACTACCTCGACGGGATCAATTATTATGACGCCGGCGGGGTGGTGGTCAGGCAAGCCGGCAGTTTAGCTATTTCCCCTACCGCGATATCCGATCCGACTTTCGGGGACGTTAATCTGGTGACTTTTACGCCAACTACCGAAGCGTTCACTTATTTCAAGGTTGACATCAAGGCGCAGAGCCCGGCCAGCGGCGGCGGGAATGCTTCGCAGATGGTCAATTTTAAAAAGATATGATGGCAGAAGAAAAAAGTGGATTGTTCAATAAGATCAATGCCGACCTGACCGCCGCGATGAAGGCCAGGGACGAATTGCGCCTCTCCGTTATCCGGATGATGAAGAGCAAGGTCCTCTACGTTAACGCCCGCGGCGATCTGCCGGAAGCGGACGTGATCAAGATCGTGACCAAGTACGGCAAGGATATCAAAGAGTCGATCGAGGAGTTTAAGAAAGTCGGCCGCACGGTCGAAGTCGCCCAGGCGGAGAAAGAGCTGGCGATCGTCCAGTCGTATCTCCCCAAAGAGCTAACTCCGGACGAGATCAAGGTGTTGGTCCAGCAGGCAGTAACCGAGACTGGCGCTGTTTCGATCAAAGAGATGGGGAACGTGATGAAGGCGGTCCTGGCCAAAGCCCCGGGGGTTGACGGCAAGATCGTCAGCTCTCTCGTCCGGGAGCTTTTAAAGTAAAATGGAACTGGCCGGCCTGATCGCCGTCGGCCTGGCGGCCGGGACGCTAAGCGGCCTCCTCGGTGTCGGCGGGGCGACGATCCTGATCCCCGCTCTCGTCCTCCTCTATAGTATGACCCAGCACATGGCCCAGGGTACCTCGCTCGCGGCCCTCCTGTTGCCGGTCGGCATTCTGGCGGTCATAAAATATAACCAGGTCGGGAACGTTAACTGGAAGTTCGCGCTGTTGATGGCACTTGGCTTCCTGGTTGGCGGATATATTGGAGCCCACTTCGCCCAACCCTTGCCCGATGCCTTCCTGAAAAAAATGTTCGGGGCGTATCTGCTGGTGATTGGTTTGCAGATGATATTTTTTAGCTAGGAAGCCAATTGAACCGGCTAAATGTTTGAGAGCGGGATGGGAAGAGCGAGATTGTTTAATTAAAGATTATTATAATCTATTTCAACAGGGAAAAATGGTATGGTGTGTACTCCCACAATCATTGGCCAGTAAATATCGTTAAATAACCTTGATAATCCGATTGATAAGAAAACCCTGTCAAATCCTAAAATACTTAATAATTCCGCCTCATTAATTATTGGATTATGTTTCTTTTTCAGGAGAAAACGTCCAATTGCTCTCCAATATAAATCTGTTGCCTTGAATTCAAATTCAGCCCCATTAAATAAAAATCTTATGGTTGGTTGATAGTACCCCTTAAATGAAGTGTGCCCAAAATTAGCGGAGATGATTTTTGATGGTGCAATTAAGCATAGCGACTTTGTATATTGGTTAGTTAATTCGTCAATATTCTTCGCGGAGTTTCTTTCTAGTAAGGCTATGCGCTCTGAATCATTCAGAGATTTTATTAAGATGGGCTTATATGTTCGATCATATTCCCAGTCTTCAATATGTGGCGTCCCAGCAACCGGCGTGGGATGAGTTAGGCGAAGTTTAACGATGTTAGATAACGCGATTACAGGCTTGGCATGGTCATCAAATACATCGTCTTTATAGAAAAGCCTAAAATCATTATTAATTGAAATCGGCCTAATCCAATTATTAAGTTCATCAATACCAGCAACGCACAAATTGTCACCCAATTTTGTTGCGGCAAGAATAGTAATGTTTTTGTCTGTTGGAGGCATAAGAAATTAAATATGAATTATACTGGTATTCTTCCGTTGATTTGCAATGTATTCGGCAACAAGCCGTCTGTGACATTTAATTGCCTTAGATTCGGAACATAATAAGCAAATATTGTTTAAGCCCTCAGAAGCTTTGTTAAAGGCATCAAGTGTTGGTCGAGATTTTAATAAATGCTCGAAATCCCGTTCATATACGGGCCAATTTTTATCTTTTTGGTAGGTTTTTAAGAGATCTTTGGTAGGAGCTAATAATGGAATGTGTTCATATTTTATGTTATGGCATTCCACGCAAAAGTATTCTAAATCGCGTCCTTTAGTAAAACCCAAAAGCTGAGAGTTGTTATTAAGGCGAATATCAAGGAGCTTTTCTATGCCGGCATCAACTAAAAGTTTGAAGAAATCTTTTGCGCTTTTCTTGTTAGCCCCAATCGTATATAGCTGCATAAATTAATTAGCTAAATAAGACTAATTGTCCGTGCTTTTTTGATAAGGATAATTCGTTTGGTGATTCAGTTAAGCCGTTTGGTAAAATATGTAATACTTCAATTCCTTCTTTATTAAGGGCTGGGGCAATTAGAAGATTTCTATGACATTTGTCTGGGGAGCCTTCAGAGCACATTAAGCATATAATACGGTTACTACTAATTTCTATTAATTTATCAATCCCATTAAAAAAATAGTCTTTTTGGCTCAATTTATGGTAATTTATGGTTAAATTGCTATCAATAACTGAGTTGTCTTTTGGCTTGCCACCCAAGAGATTTCCCATGAAGAGATAAGTGATATTGTTATTCGCGCAAAAAAAACTAATTGTTTCTTTGTTAAACTGAGGGGAATAATGACTGTAGGGAGCGCTTCTAACGTCAACCAAGGTATCTATCCCGTAGAGTTTTATCTTGTTTAAAAGTTCTTCCGGTTTTGTATTACTATGACCAATAGTATATATTTTGGCTGGCATAAGGAATTACCAAATACTACGTTAATTATAGCACAGTTAATTTATATTACTTATTTAGCTTGACTAATATACTTCTCCGGCTCTTTCTCGAACGCTTCCATATCGGGCTTGTTGCAGAAATAATACTTTTGCCCTTTATATTCCGCGATCCATTTAGCCGTCTTTTCATCGACAGTCATTCCGCAAACGAGATCAATTGCCATGTTTACCCCTCCTTGAAGAGCGTCAAGCGTCTTGCGGTGGCGAGGCGCGAAACGTCAGGCGAAAAGCGTTACGCGTCAACCCCGTCTTCTCTTAAACGTTGATCCCCAGGAACTGTCTGATAATAAGACCAATGACGAAGCTTAAGAAAGCGACGCCGAGACTTATGGCCAGCATTTCGGCGAAGCGGCGGGGGAAGGGAACCTCTTTGACCACCGAATAATAATAATTAAAGAGCCCGATCATGATCACGGCGGCTAAAAGGGTGAAGAGGATCGCGATGAAAGGACTGGCTAGCAATAAGAAGGGGAGGACGAGGAAAAAGACGACGATAATATAGGTCAGCCCGGTGTAGAACGCCGCCCGGAGGGGGTTCATGTGGCCGTCGACCTTGGCGGAGAGATATTCCGAGGCGGCCATTGATAACGCGGCCGCCACACCAGTGATCAGCCCGGCAACGCCGACCAGTTTTCCGTTCTGCAGGGCAAAGGTCAGGCCGGCCAGGGTGCCGGTCAGCTCAACGAGCGCGTCATTCATCCCGAGTACCACCGCACCGATATATTTCAGCTTCTCCTCGTCGATCAACTTGACCAGCTCGTTCTCGTGACCGCTCTCGTCCTTGATTATCTGCTCGATCTCGGGAAGAATGCCGATCATCCGCCGATAAACTTCCTGCGCCCCTTTTTCGCCGTTCTCCATCAGCTTGATACTAAAAGTGATGCCGAATATCCGGGCGAGAAAGAGATACCACCAGATTTTAAAACGGTTCGGTTTAACGTCCTGTTTGGTGTAGTTTTTATATACATTATAATGCCGGAGCTCGTCGGCGGATATTTTAGCAATAATTGAACGATTGTTGTCGGTCTTGGCCAAGGCGGAAAGCCGGGCGTAAATAAGATGTTCGCTGATCTCGTTCTTCTGAAAAACGAGCAACTGGGCGATCGTCTGGCGGTCAAGTTGGCTGTTTGGCAGTGAATTATTGTTCATGGCTCATATTATACTCCTGTTATTGCAAGATTGAATGGCGTTCGCTATGATTCGGGCACTATGAAAATACAGATCATTATGGGGAGCACCAGACAGAACCGCTTCAGCGAGAAACCGGCCCGTTGGTTATTTGAGTTGGCTAAGGCCCGGACTGACTTTGAATTTGAACTCCTCGATCTGCGCGATTACCCCCTTCCTTTCTATGACGAAGCGCTCCCGCCAGCGATGCTCAAGGGGAACTATTCCAGCGAGATCGCCAAACGGTGGGCGAACAAGATCGGAGAAGGGGACGGCTACATTATAGTGACCCCGGAGTACAATCACGGTTATCCGGGAGTCTTGAAAAACGCGCTCGATACGGTCGCTGTCGAGTGGGGGAAGAAACCGGTCGGCTTTGTCAGCTATGGCAGTGCCATGGGGACGCGCTCGGTCCAGCAGTTGCGGCAAGTGGCGATCGAACTCCGGCTGGTCCCGATCGAAGCGGCCTTGCAGGTCCCGGTCGATATGTTCCGGGCGGCGTATAGCCTCAAGGAAGATGAGGCCGCCAAGCTTTTCGAGCCGATGAAGCCGTTCGCGAACACTTTTCTCGACCAGATGGCCTGGTGGACAAAGGCCTTGCAGAGCGTTCGATAGAGCGACGGCCTAACATCCAACTTCAAAAAGTCATTTGTAATTGGTGGTTGGGACTTGGGTGAAAAAAGCTTGAAATATCCCGGCTAACCGGCCGAAGAATCTCCATGACAACCTTGTCTCCCGCGAAATCCATCTGCTGGGCCGAGCGGCTTGGCGCTCTTGTTGCCGGTCGGGGGAATGCCCAGCGCTTGCTGGCCAACTTCGCCCGCGGGCAGCGGCGCCTGGCGAAGCGAGCTTATTCCAAACAACCGCCGCCCGGAGAGCCGCTTGGTTTTGCAAGGACGGAGGTGGGTCGTTTCCGGATCGATTGCTTGATCCAAAAAACCGATATCTCCTGCGTCTACCGGGCGACCGATCTTGACAGCGGCCGGCCGGTCGTAGTTAAGGAACCAATAGAGGACATTTATCAATATCTGATCGCGAGAGAATGGCGTATTCTGCGGCGGCTCGATTATCCCAACATTGTTCGCGCGCTTGCTTACCAGAACGGGTGCTTGGTCGAAGATTTTTTGCCCGGCGCGCAACTCCACCCTTTACGCTTATCGCCGATCGAGACGCTGGTCGTCGGTTTACAGATCCTGGACGCGCTTGACTTTGCCCACCAGCGGAACATTGTCCTGCGCGACCTGAAAACAAATAATACCATTGTTACGCCGGATGGAGAAGTTAAATTGTTCGATTTCGGCTTCGCGAAAGACCCTGGCGAAAAGAACGATCTCGGTTGCTTCGGAGAATTTTATGGCACACCGGAAACTTCCGCGCCGGAACTGATCCGCTGCGGATCAACTGTGGCCCGGCCAGCGTCCGATTATTATTCGTTGGGGATCTTGTTGTATCATGTTTTAACCGGTCATTACCCGATGCTTAGAGTAATCACGATCGGGGGCCGTTCTGTGCAGGTAACCTTTCCGGACCGGGGGCCGATGTTGGACGAAGGGAACCTGACCAATGTTCCCAAGTCTTTTCACGGCTTATTTCACGGCTTAATGGCGATCGAATGGCGCGAGCGTTTGGCCAATCCTAAGCAAGTTCGGCAGCTCATCTTCGAAGCGCTAGCCCATTAATCTGGCGGGGATCAAAGCTGTGACCAGGCCCGCTCCAACCGTTTGACAACTTTCTCTTTCCCCAATATCTCCACCACATCATACATCGGCGGGCCTGCCTGCCGGCAGGCAGGGTTTCGGAGCGGCCGGAGAGGGCGAGGCGGCAGGCTTGTCTTTTGGCAGAATGTAATACAAGTGAAATATTTCCTTGTTCATGCCGATAAAAATGCATGTCAACCCTTTGTTTGATCCCGCGCGATAACTTGACGCGCTCTCATTATGTCCGACTGGGCATACCCAAACGGCTGGTGCGACGGTCGACGGTTATTGACAGCCAGGGCCGCCGCTTTATCGATTCGTCCCAGCTGGCGGAAATTTCCGGGCGCGTCTATGTTGAGGTAATTAACCAGCTTTCTAGGTCAGGTATCCTGCCGAAATTGGAATTATCAGCGGTCTGTGATCGGCTAAAGCAATTAGGATTGATCAAAGGGGGCGGAATATATTGGAAGGCTGGAATAGAAAATTCTAATAAAATGGTTCGGCAAGAAATGGCTTTATCGTGCCATGCTCTGGTTGAAAAGCTGGCAAAGAACAGCAGTGTTTGGGGATTAACTATAGATGATTTTCAACTGTTAAAATTGCCGAAAATCGACACAACTTTACTCGGGCTTTATCATTATTATGCCCATCACCCGGACCGAAGTAAAATGCCGGTGATCGAATTTATGCTGGAACGTTTAGGGTATGATCGGCTTGAATCCTTGACTCTGGCTGAACAATTGTTAGCGATTAAATGCAAGAGAAGGGTTGAATGGTCAAATGTGCCGCTGGCGACCCAGCGCTATTTAGTTGAACGATTGGTTGAAGACGGCAATGTCTGGGGGTTAGTACAAGATGATTTCACGACGAATCTGCCGGAGATCGGTTCAACATTATCAGGGTTATTCACTTTTTATGATCGTCACCCGGACCGAGGTAAAAGGCCGGTGATCGAATTTATGCTGGAACGTTTAGGGTATGATCGGTTTGAATACTTGACTCTGGCTGAACAATTGACGGCGATGAAACGCAAGGGAACGATTGACTGGCCAAGTGTGCCGCTGGCGACCCAGCGCTATTTAGTTGAACGCTTGGTTGAAGACGGCAACGTCTGGGGGTTAGTCCAAGCTGATTTCAGGACGAATCTACCGGAGATTGGTTCAACATCGATTGGATTATATAATTATTATGGTCGTCACCCGGACCGAAGTAAAAGGCCAATAATCGAATTTATGCTGGAACGTTTAGGGTATGATCGATTTGAATCCTTGACTCTGGCTAAACAATTGACGGCGATGAAACGCAAGGGAAAGATTGACTGGTTAAGTGTGCCGCTGGCGACCCAGCGCTATTTAATTGAACGCTTGGCTGAAGATGGCAATGTTTGGGGGTTGACCTGTGTTGATTTTAGAACTAAGGAATTGCCGGAGATCGGCGCAAATTTGCAGGGATATTATCAGCTTTTTAATTCTCGTCAACCAAATAGAGCCGAGACGCCGATTATAGAGTATTTATTACAAAGTTTAGGTTTCGGGTTCCCGGCTTTCAATGGTGCCGGGAGATTATTCGCCAGCGCCAAGGCAAGAACTCCAAGCCAAAGCATGTATCGGCAATTAACTGTAACTCGGGCGGTCATACATGCCTGGAGAAAAATATATCCTGCAGAACAGCTGATATCGATTAATAGGGTCGGATATGATCGCGCATATCAAAGTCAAACAAGAGAGGTGCCGATATATCAATTCGATGGGAGTTATATTAATTATTTTAAATTATCATACCTTGATCTGATCTGTCTGGCTCTTCAGCATATCCCGCTTGATGAACTTGAACCGGCTTATAGAGCGGAGCATCTATCCGAACCGAATTACTTGATCCCCAGCATGTTTCTTGGCTATTTAAAATCAAGCGCCGAGAGCCAAAAGCCGGCACATGTTGTTGGCTATTATAGTGAAAAGAAAAGAGATAGGGAGCTGGCAAACTATCTGAAAATATTGGAACACCAGATCGTCCGGGAGGCGAGCGGTGAAGAAGAGCCCTTTAGCCCCAAATGGCTGGAGACCCAAAAACGCGGATTGCGAGCGATCATGAGCCGCCTGGAAAAAGGCGAACCTCTGCCGTTGCCATTAAAGTATGCTTTGGGCCTGCAGGGCCGTCTTGATAAACTTCAGCCGGAACTATCAAACGAAGAGGGCCTGACCGACTTGAATCCTTCACAGAAGACAGGGGCCCGAATTATACTGAATGAAAACAATCCTCTGGTCCTTATCCAGGGGCCGGCAGGGACAGGCAAGACGAAAACGATCGCCAGGGCCATCGAGAGATTGGTCAGGAAAGGTAAAAAGGTCGCTTATTTAACGCCGACCCATAAGGCAGCCAAAGTATTTATGGAACGGATCGCCAAAGATGAAAAGGAAGGATACTCCAGTTTGCCGGTGCTAAGGCTGGGGGTGGAGTGCGATAAATTTGATGATATCAGTAAGAGATACTGGGTGAGGGACAGGGAGGTGAGGGAAGATTTCAAAAAGAAAAGACGGGAGACCAATGGATTTCTTTTTGTGGGGACGATCGCGGGAGGGGTCCACTTCCTGACCGACGAAGGGGCGGAAGGGACGAGGCAGGACTTGTTCGGCGAATATGTCGGCGGCGTGCGCATCAGCCGGTCGCCGCGTGAATATGATGTCGTGATCATCGACGAAGCTTCCATGGCGTCGAAACCGGAAGTCTATGCCGCGCTGGCGCTGGCAAAACGGGGGGTTATCATCGGCGATCACGTTCAGCTGGAGCCGTTCCCGGTTGATAAAAAGATAGTCGCGGAATTAGAGCTTAATGAAAGGGAAGCGGAGTCGATCGAGCGGAGCCTGCTGGAAGAGCTGATGTTCGCATATTATCCCTATGTCCTGTTGGAGACGAACTACCGGGCGATCAACCCGGCGATGATCGTTCTGGCCTCGCGGATCTTCTATGACGAACGGATCAAGGTAAACCAGGAGAGCGATTATTTTAAGATCAGTCCGGAGGCGAGAGCGCGACGTTATCCGGCCGACAGCTTGAAATTAATCGATACTTCAAGTATCCCTTATTATAATAAATCCGAAAGAAAAGTCGGTACGAGTTATGCCAATGATTATGAGGCCGACCTGGCGGTTAAAGAAGCGAAGAAGCTGACCGAACAGGGATTTAAGTTGAAGGAGATCGGTTTTATCACGCCCTACTTAGCGCAGGCTGAACTGATCAAACAGAAATTAAGGGTGGCATTCCCGGAAGAAGCCTCGGAAAAACATCTTAAGGATTGGGTTTCAACCTTTGACGGATTCCAGGGAGATCAGAACAAATGTATGATCATTTCTTTTGTCAGGAGCAACGACAAGCAGCCGCCGGAGACCGGCTTCGTGGGGAATTATCACCGGGTAAACGTCGGCATCACGCGGGCGGAAGAGCGCATGGTGTTGATCGGTGACTGGTCAACGTTGAAAAAGACGGGCGAGGGAGAAGAAATAATCGATTCTGAATTGACAGATACGCTCGCCAAACATACCCGGCATATTTTCGAAGAGCTCGAAGCACAAGTGGCAGAGCTTGAACAAGAGCGGCGGGCCGAGATCGTCCGCTTATAGGCTTGAAAGCGCTTTTCCCAGCCTTCGGGCAATCTTTTCTTTTCCTAATATCTCCACCACATCGTACATCGGCGGGGTTTCGGAGCGGCCGGAGAGGGCGAGGCGGCAAGGGTGGATTATTACTCCGAGTTTAACCTTCATTTCCTCGGCTAAACCTTTAAAGATCGGCTCGATGTTCTCTTTGGTGAACGGCTCGAGTTTTTCCAGACGCCCTTTTAGCGTGGTCAGGATTTGCTTGGCGTGCGGTGTTTTAAAGTGCTTCTCGACAGCTTTTGGATCATACTCAAATTCGTCCCGGAAAAAGTAGGACGATAACTCGACGATATCCTTGATCAGGACGAGCCGGTCCTGGAAAACGAGGACAACTTTTTTCAGATACTCTAATTCAATTTTGCCGTAAGCGTCGAGCAGCAGCCCCTCGCAGAGATCGACCAGCCGCTCGGGTAAGATCTTCCGGATATACTGGCCGTTCAGCCAGTTGAGCTTGTCCAGATCGAAAATGGCCGGGTTCTTGGTGACGCCGTCGAGCCCGAACTTTTCGATCAGCTCCAAGCGGGTGAAGACCTCTTGGTCGCCGTGCCCCCAGCCGAGCTTGGCGATGTAATTGAGCATCGCTTCGGGGAGATAACCCATCGCGCCATAGTCGACGACCGAGGTCGCCCCGTGGCGCTTCGACAGCCTGGCCCGGTCCCTGCCGAGGATCATCGGGATATGGGCAAAGCGAGGGAGGCTCCAGCCGAAAGCCTGGTAGAGCAAGATCTGCCGCGGAGTGTTGGAGAGGTGGTCGTCCCCGCGGATGACGTGAGTGATTTCCATCAGGTGGTCGTCAATGACGCAGGCGAAGTTATAGGTCGGGAAACCGTCAGACTTCAAGATGACGAAATCGTCGAGCACCTCGTTCTTGAAGGTGACCGGGCCGCGGACCAGATCATCAACGACCGTCTCCCCGACCGGGGTCATCAGAAAACGAATGACGCGCGGTTGGCCGGCGGCCAGTTTTTGTTTGATCTCATCTTCTGCGAGCTTGCGGCAGTGGCCGTCATAGCGCGGCGCTTCTTTGCGCGCTTCAGCCTCTTCCCGTTTTTTCTTCAGCTCCTCGGGCGTACAAAAGCAATAGTAAGCTTTGCCCTCTTTGACTAACTGATCGGCATGTTTTTGGTGCAGGGCGAGCCGTTCGGTCTGGTAGTAGG